>RCND010000755.1_pt1 | contig 18614 bp, 11 predicted proteins | sample 2041351 | NCBI WGS metagenome assembly RCND01 (sample SAMN09708230, study PRJNA481090) | Marine sediment metagenome, whole genome shotgun sequencing project. | biome: marine sediment; feature: ocean; material: sediment; isolation source: Sewage treatment plant 12B marine sediment (STP12B) ... | reverse complement strand
GATGATGAGGAAATTAGAGATGGTTTTCAATATAAAGTAATTTTTGAAGATACCTCATCGATTAACATTACGTCAAACTGGTCTTTGATTGATTTACAATCTCCCGATACGGTTATTATTCCAACTAATAATGAAGTCAATATTCTTAGTCCAGGGGAATCAATAGCTTTTCCTGAAAATGTTGATACACTTATTGTAAATAGTAATCCTTATAAAGTTAAAACTCCTGGTTCATACACTGCTGCTTACGATACTTTAATTAACCGGTATGAAAACTTTAGAGGATCAACTCCAGTAAAACATGGGTTTAGAGTTCAATTGTTGAATGATGCAATTTCTATTGACTCATCTCGAACTGGGTTTAATGCTGTTATTGATTCTCTCCAACCCAACTTTACAACGATAAGCATCTTTAAATCGAATAGGAGAAATGGAATAGGTTTCCCGGGAGATTATAAAATAGAGTTCTTCCCAAATGTTGTTGGTCAATCTGTTGCAGATACTTTATTCCCTCCAATTCCTTCTAATATTGTTGCCGCGAGAGATATTACCTTTAAGGTTACAAATCTTACTAACGGGGAAGTAGTAGATGTGGTTACAAATGTTAGTGCAACAACAACAAGTACTGCTTACAACCTCTGGTTTAAAGAAACTCTAGACGGTGTAACTTGGAGAACTTGGAGAATAGTTTTCAGATATACCGGTGCTAATAAACCACTTCCGACTGAAGGTGAATATTTACTCTCATTCTTTAAACAATTCAACGCTGGGGATGAGTTTAGTTTTGCTATGGAGGGTGCTTCATTGGACAATGATTCTGCTAGAGTTCATCTAAAGAAAATTAGAGTTGTCCCAAATCCATATGTTGTTACTCATTCAGCTGAGCAGAGTTTGTTAAGTACTCAAACCAGCGGCAGAGGCGAAAGGGAAATTAGATTTACGTATGTTCCTCCCGGTTCAAAGATTTCTATTTTCACAGTTCGAGGTGAATTAATTAAAGAATTATATCAAGATAATTTATATACCGGTGATGTATTTTGGAATTTAAGAACAGAAGAGAATCTTGATGTTGCCTATGGAGTTTATGTTTACGTTGTTGAAGCTCCAAATATAGGTACTAGAATTGACAAGTTTGCTCTTATCAAATAGTGGAGATGAAAAATGAAAAAAATTATTCTCATATTTTTAATTAGTTTTGGATGCTTATTTGCACAATCCAAAGTTGGCTCCACTGCAGCACCATTTTTAAATGTTGCAATTGGAGCAAGACCCATTTCCATGGGCGGTGCCTTTTCTGCCACAGCCAATGACGTGAGTGCACTTTACTGGAACCCTGCCGGAATTTCACGTATTCAAGGCAGCGAGGCATTATTTTCATATTCTAATTGGTTCGCGGATATTAACTATAATTGGTCAGGAGCTGCATTAAATCTGGGTGGTATGGGAACCTTGGGTTTAAGTGTTACATATCTCGATTACGGCGAAATGGAAATTACTACTCTTGCCGAGCAAGACGGAACCGGACAAATGTTTGATGCAAATGACCTGGCTTTAGCATTATCTTATGCTTACAATTTAACAGATCGTTTCTCAGTTGGTGGCTCGGCGAAATATGTTCAGCAGAGAATTTGGAATTCATCGGCATCAACAGTAGCATTTGATCTTGGCGTACTTTATTATTCTGATATTTATGATATTAGAATTGGTGCATCAATATCTAACTTCGGCAGTGAAATGACCTTAAGCGGCAAAGATCTTCTTGTGCAGCATGATATTGATCAACAAATAGAAGGGAATAATGACGAAATATTGGCTTCATTAAATACCGATTCTTATCCACTGCCCTTATTATTTAGAATTGGTTTAGCTGCTGATATTATTGATATGGAAGACCATGTGTTTACAATTGCAGTTGATGCTTTGCACCCAAATGATAATGATGAGTCTCTAAACGTTGGAGCTGAGTATGTTCTTTATGATTTGATTGCCTTAAGAGGCGGATACAAATCTTTATTCCTAGATAATTCAGAAGAAGGATTTACACTAGGCGTTGGGCTTAAATATACTTTTGCCCCAGGTTTGGGCTTATATATTGATTATGCTTACCAAGAGTTTGGTGTTTTAGATTATACTCAGCACTTTACACTTGGATTGAGATTTTAGGAAAGACAAATTATCTACTTATAAGAGCCGGTAATTTTTGCCGGCTTTTTTTATTTGGTAAGCTGTTTAAACAATTGTTGGGCGTTAGGATATTCCGATCGCAGGTTTAGGCAATTTCTAATTGAAATTACTGCCGCATCTAAATTTCCCGATTTTATATTTGCAATTGAAAAGTTGTAATATACTTGAGCATCTTTTGGATTCAATGAAATGCTTTCACTTAGATATTTTAAAGCTTCCGGAATTTTGTTTTTGGAAAGGTTGATATTACCTAGCCATTTTGTAGAAAAATCATCCGGTTTAATTTTATATCTTTCAGCTAAAAATAATTCCGCTTCATCAAATCTTTTTCTTGTTATCAATTCTTGTGCTGCAAAATTATAGTAAGTGAGTTTGTAAGGATGTTGCAAAATAAGAACATTTAGCTCTTCGACAAACTCTTCAATTTGATTAGTAGATAAGTAATATTTATAAGCTTCTTGGTGCGCTTTCTCCCAATTGAGATTCTCTTTAACCATCTTAAATGCTAAAGAATCAATTCTATTATTTAACTTAACATTATTGAGCACTTCTGAATTCTTGGTCTCTACAAACGGATAATCATTTAGCAGGTTAAGTATCCTTAACTTAGCTGCCATTGAATCAAGTTTTGAAAAAGAAAAATTAGTTCTTACAAGACTATCTATTCTTTCAATTGAAATCTTTGATGCAGTTTCCTTCATATAATTATTCTCGATCACTTTTTCGAAAAGAAGTTTACCCATAATCATCTGACCTTCTAAAGTTGGGTGAAGATGATCAACCATTAAATTATTGCCAACAACTTTAAGTAGACTTATCTTGCTGAATTCATGCTCAAGATCAATCAAATCGACGCTATGAACTAATGACAATTTGTTAATTATTGCGTTAAATAATTCTGGAGCTCTAAATCTTAAGCCATCTAAATCCCGAGCAAGCGATAATAACGAATCTGCCTTCGAAATATCACCGATTTCAAGATTATTTAATCCCTCTTGATAAACTTTATCTGCTGAAACGGAGTCTTCTTTAAATGAAATAAACGGTTTTTGATCTTTTAAGTTGCTAACTAATGTACCAATTAGAGTTGGTATACCATCTTCCTTTAGTAATGAGAAAATATCATCAAGATTATTTTCAAACTGCTCAACACCTTTTTTAAAAATATCAGAGTTTAATCTTATAGCTTTTTCGGAAGCCATTCTAGCCATAAGTGTTCCACCTTTAGTCTTTTCCGATTTGTCGGCAAAAAGGTTAACGGTGCTACTAATAATATTTTTCACTAACTGAGTCAGTTTAAATTGGTTAAGGAATAAATAAAACTGAATAATAGTTCTTGAGCTTCCGATTGATTCAGTTGAACCAATGCCGAGAGTTCCATAATATTCATTATGTCCTGCATAAATAATTACCAAGTCCGGCTTTTGATCAATTACTCCGGGAAGTAAATCTAAAATTGTATAACTGTTGATAGCAGTAATACCAAGATTAACCACTTCAATATTTTTACTGGGATAAGAATAATCTAAAGCATCGTTAAGATAACGTGAAAAGCTCCCATTCGGCTGATATGGAAATCCTGCTGTTGAACTGCCGCCGAAGATAAAAACTCTAAAAGTATTTTGCTTTTTAATTTTATCAAACGAATCATGATTAGAGTGCGGATAATTTTTTACGTTAGAAAAATATCTTGCCCCAATATCCGGATTTAAAATTAATTTGTCTTCGGTTATCTCATACCACTGAGACATATCATTGCCATAATCAATCAATTGAAGTAATAATTCCGTCATAATGATAATTACAACAGGAATTAAAATTAATACAGCATAAAACCATTTTGGAGTTCTTTTCATCTGATAATAATAACTACTTTTCTAAAATATTTTCTAATTGCCGCTTTAAAACTTCAGCATTTTTATAATTTGGATTAATCTTTAAACACTCAATAATATTTTTATATGCTTCAGTAAAATTTTCTTTTTGAAAATAAGCTCCGGCAAGATTAAAATATATTTGAGGGTCAATAGTGCTAAACCGTGTATTCTCTGTTAAATATTTAATTGCCGAATCTAACTCATTATTCGCCATACTCATAATCCCTAGCCACTTTGTATTAAACACGTCGGATTCTAGTCGGTAACTTTCTTTTAGCAATTTACCGACCAATGAATAATTTTGAGATTTAATAAGCTTCTCGGCTTCCTTATTTAGCAAATATTTATGTATTGGAAACTCTTCGGCTAAAGCTAGTATTTCTTTTACGTATAGATCAATCTGAATATTATTCTTATATAATTCAGCAATTTGCAATCTAGCTTCTAATCTGGAAGTTCTTCCTTCTAAAACATCAAATGCAACTTTTTCTTCAATAGTTATTGGTTTTAGCAATTCTTTATTATCTGCAATCTGTTTTGATTCAGTGAAGGGCCAATCATTTTTAAGTATTTTAATTCTAAATACCGAGGCAGCCGAATCATACTTTGTAAAATTGTAATTTGATTTTACTAGACTATCAAATTTATTTAGAGAAATCTCATTTTGCTTCCCTTGAATTAAACTACTTTTCAAAATTGCTTCAAAAAATGATTTGCCAATAATTTGGTATCCAAGCAAATTAAGATGTAGATGATCAACCATTAATTCATTCCCTACAATTCCATTTTTGCTTTCAGAATTTATGACGGAGTCAATATTAACAACATTAAATTTATATTCTTTGGACAGGTTAAAAATAACATCATTGAATTTTTCAGGTGCTCGAAATCTTAATCCATCCAAATCTTTGGCCAATCGAAATAAAGAATCTGCTTCCTGAAAATTTGAATTAATATACTTTTCTTTTGCTTTGTTATAAACACTTCTTGCAGACTCACCATCTCCATTATTTATAGAATTAAATGGTTGCAGATCTTTCAAATTTGAAACTAAGGTTCCTATTAATACTGGAATGTTGTTCTCTTTGCATAGCGCGAAAATATCATTTAGATTCCTTTCAAATTGTTTAACGCCTGCATTATATAATTCAGAGTTAAACTCAATTAACTTCTCACGCGCAATATTCGACATCAAAGTGCCGTCAGAAATATTTTTTTTATTACTGAAAAGTGACTGAACGCTTATAACTATTTTTTCTATTAGTTGATAAATTTTGATCTTTTTAAGTTTGAGTATTAGATTAGTTATAAATCTACTGCTGGCAAAACCCTGGTTTGAACCTGCCCCAAGCGCACCGTAATATTCATTATGTCCCAAATAGATAAGAACTAAGTCAGGCTTTTTCTCAATTATACCTGGTAATAGATCAAGAATTGTATAAGAGTTAATTGCAGCCATACTTACGTTAGCAACTTCAAATTTTCCATTTGGGAAAGTGAATTCCAAACTTTTCTTTATATATTTTGTGAACGATCCCGAATTTTGGTAAGGATAACCTGCTCCTGAACTGGCACCTAATGTAATTATTCTAAATGATCCTTTTGGTTTTTCTTTAAATAAAAATGATTCTGTTGAGTAGGGTAAATTTTTGATCCCACTGAAATATTTACTTGTAATATTGGGATTTAATATTTCGTAATTATTATCAATACTTATCCATTCTTTGTAATCATTTCCGTAATTAAAAAGTCTAAGAGAAATTTCAACAATTATTAACAAGGTAATAGGAATTAAAACTAGGGTAAAATAAAACCACTTTGGGGATGCTTTTTTATTTAATTCGGCAATAAAATTTTCAATCTCAGTTTTTTCTATTTTAAGGTGATTTGCTATTTCAACTGCTGATTTCTTACTTGCAGAATTACGAATAAATTCCTTTTGTTTTTTAGTTAACATCAATAATAATAGGTATTTTCTTAAATATTGTTATTTAGAAAGATATATTATTTAGTATTGAAATTCAGTAATTTTGTATGCTTGTTTAAACTATAAATTCGGAGATTAAAAATGAGCTCACCAAAAAACCTCACACTTATTTTTTTCCTACTAAGCTCTCTTATATATTCACAAACTGTTCCTGTTACACTCCATTATAAGCCTATTATTGAGGAGTTTACAACACTTCGACTTGTCGGTAATTTTAACGGATGGAATAATGCTGATCCAACTATGGTAATGACTGACGCTGATGGTGACGGCGTTTATGAAATTACCAAAGATTTTGCTAGGAATGTTGAGCATTTGTACAAGTTTGTTTTTGATGCAAACTGGGATTTTGCTTGGAATGATCCTGATAATCCAGTTATTAAGCTAACTGATAATAATAACTCTGTACTTAATGTTGTGGACCCCTATGTAACTTATTTATTACCTAGAGGAGTTAATACTGCTGGCAATATGTATGTGGATACAACGATTGCTGGGGAACCAATTAGAGCAATTTTTACATTTACTGCTGCTAATCCGATTAATATTAATTCACTTGAAGTTACCATTGATGGTTTTGCTGTTGAGAATCCTGTTCAATATTATATTGAAGCAAAAAAAGAATTCTACTATGAACCACCAATCCCATTAGGAGAAGGTGAGCATACAGTTGTTGTTTCTATCACTTCCGCTGCCGGAACAAGAACAAAGTCTTCTACATTTAATAGATTACCCGGTTTAGTAATTTATAAAGCTCCGATGGATTTTTATTACGATATATACAATACCGGGACTTCTGTCATTCAAAATATTAATGCAGTTTCTTTAGTTGGAGAGTTTAATAATTGGAACGAACAGTTTGATCCGATGCAGGATAATAATAGTGATGGCTTATGGGAAGTAACCACTTATTTGGAAAAAGGTAATTATGACTATAAATTTAAATTAAACAATTCTCTTTGGATAAATGATCCGGATGAACCCAATTTTAGTTCACTTAGTGATAATAATATCTTCTCTATTGTTATAGACTCAATCCCTTCAATAAAATTATTGTCTCCAAATGAAAGCTCTGTGTTTACTAATGCCTCTTCAGCCTTTGCTTTTAAAGCTTTGCTTAGACCGGGTGTAAAATCAACCGGAGTTGATGAAGGATCTATAAATATTGAATTAAATGGATCTGCAGTCCAGTACACTTTTGACTCTGACACAAATATAGTGTCTGCTAATTTAACTCTTAATGAAGAGGGTGATCATTACGTTAAAATAAGTTTCTCAAATGTCGAAGGACTATCTACATCTGAAAATTATGCATATGGATTGTACAATGGTGAAACCGGCTTTTATTACACTGATGCAATAGATGATGAGCCTTATAGTTATCCTACTGGCGTTGCTGATGGAAGCGCTGATATTATTTCATTTTATATTGATCAAGTGCCTACTCATGATTCGTTAAAATTCAAAGTTAATATTGAAGACATTACAGATCGCACAAGGGTTGGACTGTTAATTTCAAATCCAGTTAATGAAAGCACGAATGATCCGCTATCTCTTGATACTAGAACAGAGAGCTGGGAAAATGAAGGGATTTTTATTCCAATCGGATCACCAGGGAATACACATGAGAATTTGTCAAAAGAAAATAAATTTTGGCTAAGTACTGAATCATTCGATAATTCACTTTATGTTAATACAAATGCAATGTTTTCTGATGAGTTCAAATTTACTATCAGTCTTGCTTACTTAGATAGTTTATTAGGAAGTTGGACAAGAGACAGAAATTTTTATCTTTTCTCCTACATCGCTGCTGATGATATGAGTGGAAACGGGTTTGAAGTTACTTCCGCAGAAGGTGGAAGTGATAATGAAGAAGATCCCGATATTTATGATGCGGCATTTTTCAGAAGCGGATTTTGGCAAGATAGGGTTCTATCAAATTATATTCCTTCAGGTCAAAAGATGGGACCGAGATTGGTCTCGCTTAATGGTTTTAAAAGAGGTAAAAAAGCATTTACGGCTTCGGATATCTCTGACAGCTTAGCAACCTATGGACCGGCAATTAATTTTTCAACTCCGTCTGCTACTTTTTGGTATGATGATGTTACAGTTAAAGGAACATTAAGTGATCCCGATATTTCAACTATAACTTTTTCATATAATGGAGTTGAAACTACTGAGAATGTTACTAATTCAGAATTCAGTGTTCCGGTAACTTTGGAAGAAGGAAATAATATAATTTTTGTTAAAGCAGTGGATAATAAAGGATACGAATCTACATCAAAAAACTTAGTTCTTACATACGAAAAAGATCTTGCCCCGCAAGTTACTATTAGCGGGAATGTTAACGGTAGATCTGTTACTTTAACAGCAAACGGGGCTTCACTGGATGATGTGACATTTACTTATTATTGGACGGATGATGACGAAGTTAATCCCGCAAATATTATGGGAGCGGCAACTACCCAAACAATAAATTTTAATATCCCATTATCCGAAGGTGAATATTTTTTAAATGTAAGATCAAGGGATTCAAAAGGGAAATTTGCTTATGCTAGACAATTAATATTTGCAGATGGAGATTCTGTTTATCTTGCCGGAATTAATGATCATTCAAGTTGGATTGATAATGCGGTATTTTATGAGATCTACCCAAGATCTTATAGTTCTTCCGGAGATTTTCAAGGAATTCAAAATAAAATCCCCGATATGGTTGATTTAGGAATAAATGCTATTTGGTTCATGCCAATTTATACCGGACCAACAATTCACGGTTATGAAATTACAGATTATTTAGGTTTTGAAGAAGACTTTGGTTCAGAGCAGGATTTTAGAAATTTGGTGGAGGCATTGCATACTGCAGGAATTAAAGTTGTTCTAGATTTTGTTGTTAACCATACTGCAATTCAGCATCCGTTCATGCAGAATGTCTTAGAGTACAAAGCAGAATCGCCTTGGGCAGATTTTTATCTTTGGGATGGTGAACCGGGGAATTCGAACTATGAATACTTTTTTGATTGGGCTAGTCTTCCAAATTTGAACCATAATAATAAAGATGTTCGTGATTACTTTATTAAAGTAGCAAAATATTGGGTTCAGGAATATAATATTGACGGATACAGATGTGATGTAGCTTGGGGTGTCGAAGAACGAAATTCAGAATTTTGGCAAGAGTGGCGTTCGGCATTAAAAAATATTAAACCGGAAATATTCTTAGAGGCAGAAGCATCTTCATCTCAGTCAGTTTACTATCAGCAACGTTTTGATTCAGCAAATGATTGGGATCTTAGAAATAAACTATTAGGCGTTGCCAGTGGAACTTTAGCAATTGATGCCTTGGATACGGAATTAAGAAAAGACTATCCTGATTATGCAAGACCATTTAGATTTGTTGAAAATCATGATGAAGTGAGGGTTGCTTCATCTTATGATACTCAAAGATCAAAACTAATGCACACAATACTGTTTACAGCTAGTGGAATTCCTTTGATTTATTCCGGTGGAGAAGTTGGTGAGTTGACTAATAGAGGAATGATCGATTGGAGTGATTCCGATAATTTGAGACCATATTTTAAATCACTTGTAAGATTGAGAAATAAATATTTGTCAAATCCAGCAATGGAAAGAATTACTACTTCATTGCCGTCTGATGTATACGCTTATATCTCAACTTCTGAAAATCATAATATATTAACAATTGCAAATTTTAGAGGAGAAAGTAAAACTGGCTCGATCTCCGTTAATGATCTTTCTGACGGTACAAAATATCTGACTAATCTAATTGATGGATCTGTGATTGATATTCAACCAATAAGTGGAACTCTTGATATTGAACTTGAAGGATATGAAGCTAAAGTTTTTTATTTAGGTGATGAACCGGTTGGAGTTGAAAATGAAGATTTAGAAAACATAATTATTGATGAGTTTAAGTTAAATCAAAATTTTCCTAATCCGTTTAATCCAACGACAAAGATAAGTTTTCAAATACCTAACAATGAATATGTAACTCTAAAGATTTACGATGTAGTTGGTCAGGATGTAAAAACTTTGCTTAATAGTGAAATGCAGAAAGGGAAGTATGATATTGATTTTAATGCCTCTCAGCTTTCTAGCGGGATTTATTTCTACAGAATTCAAGCCGGAAAGTTTATTGACACTAAGAAATTAATTTTATTAAAATGAAGATTAGTTAAAGTGGGGAAATGAAAAAAAAATATACCTTTAGAATAGTTTTGCTGTTGTTATCAGCTTTTAGCACGAGCTTGTTTTCTCAATATGAAGTTAAAAGCAAATACTTATTAAATCCAGAACTTAACATTGGATTCGTTGATAGCTGTGCTTCATTTTGGCTTAATTCTTACGATGAAACTAACGGTGGCTTTTACACTAATATCAGTAAGGAAGGAAACGTTCTTACCAACTGGGGCACTAACAAAGACATGATTACTCAATCCAGAAATGCTTATGGATTAACGAGAGCATATATGCTTACTGGAAATGATATTTATTTAGATTATGCGAAAAATGCTCTAGATTTTATGCACTCAAGTGCGTGGGATAGTATAAATGGGGGATGGTATAACAGCATAGATAAATTCGGTCAGCCCAAAAATATAAACGAAGATAAAACTGCTTTTAACCAGCATTATGCTTTACTTGGGATTTCCGCTTTTGCTGAAGCAAAAATTGATTCGCTAGCAGGAGTTAGATTAGAAGATGCATGGTTACATAGTGAAGTTGTTCTTTGGGACCCAAGTGAAAGTAATTATGGATATTTTGATAAAGGAAATTTTAATTGGTCTCAATTAACTGGAAAGAGTTTCAATGCAACCGTTGATGCTCTTACAACTCATTTATATTCCTTATACCTAAAAGAAGAAAATGAATATATCTATACTCAAAATATTCAATTTGTTTTAGATAATATTCTTGGAAGTTTAATCTCTTCAATGGATGATCAAGCGATTGGCTTTGCGGAAGAGTATAATACTGATTGGTCAGTTAAAAGTAATGAAACAATGACAATTATGGGGCACTTGATTAAAACAGCATGGTGCTTGGGAAGAGCTTATTATATTGATAATAACCCAGAATTTATCACTGGAGCTGAAAAATTAATTGATGAAGTTTTAGCAAAAGGTTATGATAGTCAAAATGGAGGACCTTATAAAGATTACAATAGAGTGACTGGTGAAATGTTGATGTGGGGAAATCCCGATACTGCAAAAGCTTGGTGGCAAATGGAGCAGGCTGTGGTTGCCGGACTTATAATGTACGATATAACTAAAGATGATAAATATCTTCAGATGGCAGACGAAACCCTCAATTTTTTCATGAAGTATTTTGTAGATCATGTTTATGGGGAAGTTTATGAAAACAGAACTAAATATGGTGAAGAAACTTGGGGCGAGCATAAGGGCAACGGATTTAAAGCTGGGTATCATTCGATTGAACTAGGATATTATACTTATCTTTATTCAAAATTATTTCTGCACAATGAATCAATTACTCTCTATTACAACATTGAGCCGAAAGAATGGCGAACTATTCCGCTTAATCCTTTACTGATGAATTTGGACCATCTATTTATTAGCTCAGTAGAATTAGATGGTGAAGAGTTTACTAGTTTTAATAGAGAAAGAAGGGAATTAATAATTGATGAAAATATTGGCGGTGAATTTAAAGTTACCTTTGGTATAGATACAACACTGACATTTGCGAATGTTGAAAATAAAATTATCCCAACTTTTCACTTGAGTCAAAATTACCCAAACCCTTTTAATCCTGCCACTAAAATACAATATAGTATCCCGGTGGCAGCACTGAGCTCTGTCGAAGTGCAGAATGTATCATTAAAAGTTTATGACATACTTGGCAGAGAAGTAGCAACTTTGGTAAATGAAAACAAACAACCCGGCACTTATCAAATAAACTTTGATGCTTCGAATCTTAATTCCGGGGTTTACTTTTATTCTCTGGTAACCGGGTTATTTAGAGATACAAAACGAATGCTGCTGATTAAATAGGAAATAATTTATTATTTAATGAATATTTAAGCTGTGTAGGAATCCCAATAATATTAAGGATCTCTCACCAAAAGCATATTCGAGATGACTATACTATCTAATTTCTTATAAATTGTTATTTGGAAATGAGTCCCAATTTCTTTTTATCGAGTTGATTTAGAAATCTTTTAGTATTCTTATTTTTCCAAATATTCAATATCCATTGAGTAATCCCATTTATCAAAATATAGATTGCCTCCTGACCATTCAACTTCACCTCGTTGAAAATCAACTGTCTCACTTCTTTGATGCTCCTTAGCCGGAGAGAAAGGAGTGCTGTACTCATCATTAACAATAAAGCGATATTGGTCAATTCCACCTAAATAGAAGTATTTAACTTTCTCATCATCGGATATAACTAATCCAAATGATTGATCAACGGGAACCCAGCCATACCCTTCAAAATAGGCTTCGCACCAATCGTGCAAATTTACTTGGCCAGGATGAAGCATCCAGCCGCTCTGCCATTTTGTAGGAATTTCGTTATAGCGGGCGAGGGTCATAAAAAGCAATGTCTTAATTCCGCAATCGCCATGCATATTTGTAATACAGTAATCTGAAATATTTAAAATGGTTGAGTATTCTCTTGCGCCGGCCCAAGGGATATTATTATTTATCCAAGTGAATATATTTTTAGCTTTCAGATAAGGATTGGTTTCGTCAGCAATTATTTCTTTTGACAAACTTTTTATTTTATCTGTAAATAAAATGTGAGGAGCTCTTTCACTTGTGAATTTTCTATACAACTCAGATCCCTTATCATACTCTTTCACATTAGCAGGATTTACATTGAAATTAACAGCCTTATTAGAAAGAACTAAATCATACTCAAAAGTTGTAGCTTTATCTTCTACTGCTTTCTTTTCAAAATAAACTGATCTCTGTAAAATGGAATTGTCTGCAATAGAAAAGTTATCTTCAGAATTAAAACTTATTACTTCTTGTCTTTTATTCTCTTCTCTAGGATACGGCATCCAGCAACGTATAATTTCACCAGGAGGAACAACATTTGGGTCAACACTTAGTTTGTATGTTAATCTAATTTTATTTGGCGTACCATATCTGCCATCATTGTCTTCAATATTAGAAATAATTCCCGGGACGATCTTTTCGAGCAAAAGATCTAAATCATCTTTAGTTTTACCGGTAACAGCATCTTTTCTTTCCTTTGCAGCTTTGTTAATTCTAAATAAATTTGTGTGACCCCGATTGAAATAAAATTTAATGCCATCAATAATTTTAAATTCCAAAGACCCATCATTTTCCCAAGATTTAAGCATATTCTCATTTGCTTCAGGTATGAAATTACGAACATAGTCTAAAACAAATTCAGCAGTACGAGTAAAACCAATTTTAATTCTGTTATGTCTTTCAATTTCAAAGAGTAGAGAATCTTTTTCAGATTGAGCCAATGAATTGGTGCTTATAATCTCTTTGATCATTATTTCAGCTTTGTTATAATTTCCTTCTGCAATTTCTTTATTGATTACAGGATACTTTGTTTGTGCCATAATTAATGTGCTGATTAGTAGAAAGTAAAAAATTATTTTTTTCATATTCCTAATGAAGTTTATGATTATTCAAAGTAATTAAGTATTGCTTTCATTATTCGATTTTTATCAAGGTCATCTTTGATCGTTTCGAAGGGAAAACCAAAAGCAACTACCGAATAATTTCCTTTGTAGCCGGTTGCGGCACTGTAGTAGTTTTCATTGTATCTTAATAAAATTCTGCTACCATTAACTGGTTCTAATGCATCAGGAGCTTCAGCATTATAAATTGTATCATTCATTTCCGTAACAAAATTAAAAGTATAATAGTTTGGTAAAAAAGAATCAGAAATATTAATAATGTTCCCATTTTTTACTGCATGATCGGATGCTAAAACGAATTTGAGTTTACTTTTTAGGAAATTTACTTTTACTGAATCAAGATTATTGTCTAAAAAAACATCGCTTGCTAAATATGAGCCCGAAATAAATAAATTGCCTCCGCTCTCTAAAAAATCAGAAATAATTGTAATCATCTCCTTATCAAATACTTGGTACTGTAATCCAAGCAAGCTATCACCGTAATGTTTTGTCCAGCTTGTAGTTTTCTCTTCACCCATAATTAAGTCAACGATCTCAAAATCATTAAGACTGATTTTTTCATCATTAACGGCTTCATCACTAACAGAAATAAATGAATATCCATTAGCTCTTATTGCTTTTCCGTGAATGTAAGGATAATTAAATGTATTACCAGCTATAATCTTAGTTTCATAATCTCCATAACTGGCACCATGTCCCGGAATATCATCAGTACTCCACTTTGAATTGGGATTGAAATTATGCTGTTCCCCAGTGAATCCAATATCGTACATATATGGCACACCTTGATCTACTTTATTTACAAAACCGGAAAAAATCTCTGTGGTTACACTTGCCGGAGGAGCAATTCTATCAAAACCGTTTATGATTAAGACCGTCGGATTGTTATTGTTGGCGAAAGCACACGAAAGAATTTCGGAAGGAAAACTTTCGCCACCATTATTGAATGCAGTGACTTTAAAGTTGTAGATTTTATCAAACTCTAAATCAGTTAACTCTAAAAAGGTTGACTCCGTTTTTGTCCCATTATTAAAACCACTGCTCTCGACGCTTTTGTAAATAATATAGCCGGTTGGAATTGCAGTATTTTCAAGAGGATCAAGTTGAGGCTCCCATGAAAGTTTGATTGAATTTTCAGTTTCTCGTTTAATTGCAAAATGTGTTACCGGTAAAGGCTGAACAACATAATCAAAATTATGCTGCACAGATAAGAACTTGAGCACAGATTTATAAATCGAACGCGAGACATCAAATCTAAATCGGGGATCTGCCATAAATTTTACATCTAAGAAATTTTGGTGTGAAGCCAACTCAAGCAATACTGATGGTACATTAGGTCTTGACGATTCACTGTATTGAGCATTCATCAACTGTCTTCTATTCCAAACGGGGTCATATTTTACTCTAATATCATCAACTATTTCACTCTGTAAAATATCTGCAAAATCTCTATTGGCTAATCTTGAATAATTCTCCGGGAAATTACTCGATGTGTCCATTGCCTCAATTGAATAAATAGAAAGAGTGCCGATTGTAGTATCAGATCTGCTAATTCCTGCATCTGTGTGGAAAGCAATTGATGCATCAACTGGAATTCCCAACCCCTTAGCCTTTCTATTTATATTTGGTCCGCTTGGATTGCCCTTAAGATAATTGACCCATTCACCTCTGCTTTGATAATCATCCGTATAATCGTCATCATTTCCATTCAGATTATAAACCAGAGTATCAGGCATCCCGGCAAATTGCAAATAATACCTTGCCCCTTCAACAAACTTTGGTCTTCCACTGGGTGCTCCATTTCTCTGAATATTACCAAATCCACCTCCAAATCTTACTGCATCGGTTGTAATTATTTCACCGGTCTTTGAATGCTCAGATGAAATTTCAACTTTCCCAATTTGCTTATTCAAACCTTTTTCAAAATGAAAATTTCCTAAATGAATCCAAGTTGAACCTCCAATTGTTTGATTTACAATAAATTCACTTATCCCGCCTGAATGATAAACTTTGTATAAAACATTTTGCGAACTTTTTTCAACTGATTGATACGAAATATAAACTGAGTAATTTCCTTTTTCCGGAAAAGTGGGTAAATATTCAGCAGTAACTTCTTTGGAACTAACAACTTTGTACTTATGACTGCCTAATTTAAAAGGATTAACATTAGCGGGAATGGAACTTGAATCCATTTTAAAGCCTGTTGTCGTATCAGTTAGCCACAAATTAGTTTTATCACTAAAATTTGGATCCATATCATCAATTACTATTTCATGTATTTGAGTATCACGTTCACGAGGTAAGAAAACATTTGCCCCAGCATTTTCCAGCATTGGAACAATATAAGGAAGAGTAAAACTGATTGGTCCAATATCCTCTACGGTTTGGAACAGTCTAGCTCTCTGCCAAAGCCATCTATCCATTTTATGGTTATAGTACCAACCATGACTATGCCACAAAGCAACATTTTTATTAAATAGTCCATTCGTTGGCTTTAGATTTTTACTTTGATTAAAAACGATCGGATTCCTATGGTCATATGTCTTAGGTATCCTTGTAATATCGTATTTGGATTCATTTTCTCTGTAAATATTCGGCACCAACTCTTTTATATCATAACCCATAGTTTTAATTTCAATATCAAACTCTTCTGAGAAGGGAAACAGTTTGTCTTTAGTTTGTTGATAAATTAATTTTATTTCATCTTCTCTAAACGGGTGATACGAAAATTGCCTATTAAAATTGATGGAAATTTTTTTTGATGTAGAATCAATTTCAATTGATCTAATTTTAGAATATGGATGGGCAGAGAAAGATAATTCGCGATTCTCATAAGATGCTTGATAGTCATGTAATAATTGATCAAGTGTGATCTCTTCGGTTACATTGAAGATACTGCAGCTGTTGATTGAAAAAAGCAAAACTGCAATCTGGAAATATTTTTGAATTTTATTGGACATATGTATTTGAAAGTTTTTGATTATTTTGATAAGTAAATTACCATATTGACAAAATGGAATCAATAATTATTAAGATTTATCAGATTAGGTCATGATTTAATAACCTTTGATTATAAAACTCAATTGATTTATTTTTGAGTACTATTTATATACTTAAGGAAAACAAATGAGCAAGGTAAGGGTAATTGTTGAACTTTGGGAATTTTTACGAGTTAGAAAAAAATGGTGGTTAATGCCCATTGTTTTCTTTCTAATTCTACTTGGCGGACTCATTGTACTGACACAAGGTTCTGCTTTAGCACCATTTATATACGCAATTTTTTAAAGATTTTAATTAATTTTCTTTTTATTCCTAAGTGAAAAAATCTTTAGTTTTTCGTTCTATTTTAAGAATAGTTCTTAAAAATGTAGTATCTGCTTTAGAATATTCGGGTAAACCTACATTCAATGATGACCCATAATCCGTAAAGGACTTAGCAGTAGAAGTAGAATTCAATGTAGGTCAGCCTTGGAATAAGAAGGTAATGTTCAGCGGTAATCTTAAGTTCAAAAAGGATAATCCAAATGAAGTTGAGGACTGGCATAGTGCATTCGTAGTAAGAGGGTTATTTCAACAAACTGGTTGCTTCGATGGATTAACTAAAGATGAAATCAACAAAAGGCTAGTAATCTTCGCAAATAAAGAGATACCAGCAGACTTCCTACTAAAAATCAGAGGTAATTCGGTCTATATTGTAAGTTATGTAAAGGGAAGGTCAATACCATTTTACACACTAGATTTGATTATTTAAATGAAGATTTGTATTTTGAACTAGCAATAATTATGGGAACTATTGCTGTTAATTTTCAGAGCCAGTCATTCCCCCGACTGGCTTTTTTATTATTTAGTATTATATATTCGATACGTCTCAATTACACTTCCATCATACCATGCAACAATTTCTTCTGCAACAATTTTTGCCTCGGCTCTTATACCAAACATTTTTATGCTCCAAAATTCGGGTTAATGGTTAAAATGCTTTAAAGTGTACTTTCATCATTTCTTTTACCAAAAGATATCATAAGAAAGGTGAATAATTGTAATAATTAAATTTACCCATGATAAAATAAAAAATGTTAAAAGTATTTCTTCTGATAGCAGATTAAATCGTTTAACAAAATAAGTAAATGCTGAAGAAAAATAATGTTCAACAAATATTACAACAATAGTAATCACAAATCCCCACCAATTGTATAAGAGACTCAAATTTCCAAGTACCGTTACATACATTATCACAGAAAAGATATCATAAGAAAATTCAGAATTCAATTCGCCAGATTTCCGAAATTGAATGAGAAGACTGTGAATAGAAGTTATTAGAATAATTGAAATTATTACAATAGTTGTCTTAAATCGTTTTTTTTCGAAAAAGAATATTTAAGATTAAATTAAGAACTAAATATATTAAATATTATTATATAATAAATTTATATTATGATCCAATAAAATCCTATATGAAATTTGCTTCGTACATAATACTAATCAATAGCGTCTGAGTCTCACAGATGCGTTCTGAGTGTATTTCTTCAATAATTAGAGGCTATTAGCCCAGTTTTGCTAGATATATTTTAATCATTGTCAAATTGATATAGATTTTATATTTTTATTGCAATTACAAGACAACTTAATCACCACTCAAACACATAAGAATTTTCAATACTTGAATACAATACTTTGTTAAGAATTTATTTAAGTTATCCTGGCATTATAATTTTGTTGATTTATTGCTTGATTATGCTAAACATTATCATAATATTTAGCGCTCAGATTATTTATTGATTGTAACTAATTGGCAATAAAATTGGTAATAGTTCTTAGATAATTTACTGTATTTTTTGTTTAACACTTTGTCAAAAGTTGCGATTATAGGTGTTAAATCAACTGGAGAGTTGGCAGAGTGGTTGAATGC
>RCND010000754.1_pt1 | contig 18618 bp, 10 predicted proteins | sample 2041351 | NCBI WGS metagenome assembly RCND01 (sample SAMN09708230, study PRJNA481090) | Marine sediment metagenome, whole genome shotgun sequencing project. | biome: marine sediment; feature: ocean; material: sediment; isolation source: Sewage treatment plant 12B marine sediment (STP12B) ... | reverse complement strand
GCTACCTCACCTTCTCGAGGTACTTGAGGAACTCACCCTGGGTCGACAGCATGATGATCGTCTCCCCGTCGAGGGTGGTGCGGTAGACCTCCATGGTCTTGAGGAAGCGATAGAACTCCGGATCCCGGTTGTAAGCGCTGGCGTAGACATCGGCGGCCTCGGCATCGGCTTTGCCGCGGATCTCCTGAGACTGTCGATAGGCCTCAGAGGTGATCTCTTTGAGATCCTTGTCCTTGGAACCGCTGATTCGAGCGGCCTCGCCCGCGCCTTCCGACCGGTACTCTTCCGCAATCCGTTTTCGTTCGGAAATCATCCGCTCGTAGACCTTGGGTCGATCGACATCGGCGTAGTTGGTGCGTTTGAACTGGAAGTCGAGGATCTCGATACCGAGGACCTCGGTCCGAGCCTGGGCATTGTCGAGGACTTCTTTCTCCAGCGCCACCCGACCGTCAATGATCTCCTTGGTGGCCTCGTCTATGGCCGACGAAACGACGAACTCGCGGTTGGTGCTGCGCACCGCCTCGATGAGGTTGTGTTGGGCGATGGTTGTGCGGGTCTCGCCGTCGAGGATGTCGTCCAAGCGGGACTGAGCGCCGCGTTCGTCGCGCAGCCGTTGGAAGAAGAGCAACGGGTCGACAATCCGCCACCTGGCGTAGGTGTCGACATAGAGGAAACGCTTGTCCTTGGTCGGCACCTCGTTGGGGGCGCCATCCCACTCGAGGAATCGTTTGTCAAAGAAGTTGGCCTTCTGAAGGAAGGGCACCTTGACCTTGAGGCCCGGGGTCATGACCGGGTCGCCCACCGGTTTACCGAACTGGGTGATGATGACCTGTTCCGCTTCGTTGACGACATAGAAGGCGCCGCCGGCGACGAGGATGACGACCAGGACAAAGATCAGAACGATGAGAATGGAGATCTGTTTCATTGGCCACCTCCGGTCCCCTTGAGGTCAAGGAGCGGCAGAACCCCCGAGAGGTTGTCGTCGAGAATGAGCTTGCGTTCGAGGTTGGGGTAGACCACTTCCATGGTCTCGAGGTAGATCCGGCTGCGGGTCACCTCGGGCGCCCGTTTGTAGGCTGCGAGCACTTCTTTGAAGAGGACGGCGTCGCCTCGCGCCCGGTTGACGCGGTCGATGGCGTAGCCCTCCGCCTGCTGGATGGTCTCCTCGGCCTGGCCGCGCGCCTTGGGGATGATCCGGTTGTAGGCCGAACGGGCATCGTTGATCGCCCGTTCGCGCTCCTGCTCGGCCTGGTTGACCTCGTTGAACGACGGCTTCACCGGGTCCGGTGGGTTGACGTCCTGAAGCACGATTTGGTCGACCACGATGCCGGTCTCGTAGCGATTGCAGAGTTCCTGGAGCCGGAGCTTGACCTCGTCTTCGATCTCGAGACGACCGATGGTGATGACCTCGTCAACGCTGCGGTCGCCCACGACGGCGCGCATGACGGCCTCGTTCATGTCGCGGAAGGTCTTGGTGACGCTGCGAACCTTGAAGAGGTATTTGTAGGGGTCATCCACCCGGTACTGCGCGATCCACTCGACGACGGCGACATTGAGGTCGCCGGTGAGCATGAGCGACTCACCCTCGAAGTTGCGGTCCGAGAACCGGCTGCGGACGCCGGCCTCGACGGTCTGGAAACCGAACTCCTGCTTGAGCTGGCGTTGGACCGGCACCTTGAAGACCTGTTCCAGCGGCGCCGGCATCTTGAAGTTGAGGCCCGGTTCCGCGGTGCGGTGGTACTGGCCGAAACGCAGCACCACTCCAACCTCTTCGGGTTGGATGGTGAAGACGCTCGAGAAGGCCATGATGGCGCCGAGCAGAATCAAGACGCCGACGATGATGGTCTTGGCCGGTGGTTTGTGCTTTCGGAATTGATTGAAATCTATGGTCGGGGGTCCTTGAGCTTCCATGTCGGCTCCTTTGGTTGCCGTTGATTCAGTCGGGCGATCGGTCCGTGGCAGTGTAGCTCAGCCCGGCGAGTTCACAGTCAACAGTCGACTCCACTAAAAAGTGGGCCCCGCGAAGGGGCCCGATGGAAAGGAGTGGTGTGATGACGTCTACTGTTCGCTATCGCTATCGGCAGAGGTCGGGATCGGTCGCAGGACGAGTTTGCCGTCCTCGACCTCGAGGCGGATGGTCTGATCCGGTTCGATCTCCCCGGCGAGGACGAGATTGGCCAGCGGGTCCTGCACGAGTTGCTGGATGGCGCGCTTGAGCGGCCTCGCTCCGAAGTCGGGGTCAAAGCCGTGTCTCGCCAACAACTTTGCGACGTCGTCGTCGGCGACCACCGCAAGCCCCTGCTGAGCCAGGAGTTCGTTGAAGCGAGCGAGCTGGATGTGGACGATCTGTTCCATGTGGCTCTCGTCCAGCCGGTGGAAGATGAGCACTTCGTCGATCCGGTTGAGGAACTCGGGACGGAAGTGCTGCTTGAGTTCTGCTTGGACGAGGGTCTTCATCCGGTCGCGTTCGGATTCGGGCAGCTCCTGGATCACCGAGGAGGCGATGTTGGAGGTCATGATGATGACCGTGTTGCGGAAATCGATCGTCCGCCCCTTGCCATCCGTGAGGCGACCGTCGTCCAACACCTGGAGCAGGACGTTGAAGACGTCGGGGTGAGCCTTCTCGATCTCATCGAGGAGAATCACCGAGTATGGCCGTCGACGCACCGCTTCGGTGAGTTGGCCGCCCTCGTCGTGGCCGACATAGCCGGGAGGGGCCCCGATCATGCGGGAGACAGCGTGTTTCTCCATGTACTCCGACATGTCGATCCGGACCATGGCGCGTTCGTCGTCGAAGAGAAACTGGGCCAGGGCTCTCGCGAGTTCGGTCTTGCCGACGCCCGTGGGTCCGAGGAAGAGAAAGGAACCGATGGGCCGGTTGGGATCTTTGAGACCGGCGCGGGCGCGGCGCACTGCGGCCGCCACGGATCGGACCGCTTCATCCTGCCCTACGATCCGGTCGCCGATGCGCTCCTCCATGTGAAGGAGCTTCTCCTTCTCGCCCTCGAGGAGTCTCGATACCGGGATCCCGCTCCACCGCGAGACGGATCGCGCGATGTCCTCTTCGCCGACCTCTTCGGCGAGCATAGTTCCGTGTTCTTCCTGGTGGGATTTAAGGGCCTCGGAGGCGTCGGCGAGCCGCTGCTCGACCTCGGGGAGCTGACCGTAGCGCAACTTCGCGGCGCGCTCGAGATCGCCGTCCCGCTCGGCTCTCTCGGCCGACTCACGGGTCTCCTCGAGCTGTTCTTTGAGTTCCTGGATTCTGGTGATGAGGTCCTTTTCCTTGTGCCAGAGGGCTTTCATCCCAGACGTTTTTTCCTGGAGTTCGGCGAGCTCCGATTCGATGATCTTCCTGCGCTCCTTCGACGCCTTGTCCTTTTCCTTGGCCAGCGCTCGGCGCTCGATCTCGAGTTGTACCGACCGGCGTTCGAGCTGATCGATCTCGGTGGGCAACGAGTCGATCTCGATGCGCAGGCGCGACGCGGCCTCGTCCATGAGGTCGATGGCCTTGTCGGGCAGGAAGCGATCGGTGATGTAGCGCTGTGACAGCGATGCCGCTGCGACCAGCGCCGCGTCGGCGATCCGAACGCCGTGGTGGACCTCGTACTTTTCCTTGAGGCCGCGCAGGATCCCGACAGTCTCCTCGACGGAGGGCTCTCCCACCAGGACCGGTTGAAACCGGCGCTCCAGCGCCGCGTCCTTCTCGATGTACTTGCGGTACTCGTTTAGGGTTGTGGCGCCGATGCATCGCAACTCGCCGCGCGCCAGCGCCGGTTTGAGCAGATTGGCCGCGTCCATGGCGCCCTCAGCGGCCCCGGCCCCAACCAGTGTGTGGAGTTCGTCGATGAAGAGGATGACCTCACCATCTGAATCCACGACCTCCTTGAGCACGGCTTTGAGCCGGTCCTCGAACTCGCCGCGGTACTTGGCGCCGGCGATGAGGGCCCCCATGTCGAGGGACACCAGTCGCCGACGTTTGAGGATCTCGGGGACATCGCCGGAGGCGATACGCTGAGCGAGACCCTCGGCCACGGCGGTCTTGCCGACACCGGGTTCGCCGATGAGGACCGGGTTGTTCTTGGTTCTCCGGGTGAGGACCTGCATGAGGCGCCGGATCTCCTCGTCGCGTCCGATGACCGGATCGAGCTTGCCGGAGTGGGCGAGCTCGGTGAGGTCGCGGCCGTAGTTCTTGAGCGCCTCGTACTTGGCCTCGGGGTTCTCGTCGGTGACCCGGTGCGAGCCTCGGAGTTCCTGAATCGACGCAAGAAGGCTGTCATGGGTGACACCCTGACCGGCCAGAATCTTCGCTGCCGTGGTGTCTTTGACCGCGACGACGGCGAGCAGGAGATGCTCCACCGAGATGTACTGATCCTGGAACTGTGGGGCCAGCTTTGTGGCCTGGTCGAGGACCGCCCGAAAGTTGCGGGAAGGTTGGGGATCGGATCCGCCTTCGGCCGACGGAAGCCGGTCGAGTGCGGCCCTGAGTTCGTTGGAGAGCGTTTGGGTGGACACGCCGATCTTGGCGAGGAATTTGGATGCAACTCCATCTTCCTGGTCGATGAGAGCCTGGAGCAGATGGGTCGGTGTGGTTTCCGGGTTGCCGCGTGCGGCCGCGGCCTTGAAGCTGGACTGCAGGGCTTCGGTCGCCCGCAGGGTGTATTGGTTCTTCACGTTCATTTTGTCCTCCGCATGAGTCATTCACACAGTATCAGTATAAAATCTGAGTGTATCGTTGTCAAGTATTAGAACCATAAATCTGCTAAAAATATTAGCAGATTTATGGTTAGGGGTTAGACGTGAGGAGCCAAGAGGTTTGAAAGTTAGAAGGTTAGATGGTCAGAAGATGGTCGTACCGCAGGTCTTTGAAGCGTTCAACCTCTGACCCCTCACCCCTAACTAGCGAGCGGAGCGAGCGCTGACCTGCTCCTCCCCGCGACGAAGCGTGAGCAGCGAGAGCGAAGACCACGCGCAAAGGCCGGGGAAGATGCGACTGGGATACAATATTGCAACGCGGCGTTCCTGGGGGAGCTATCCATGGGTGAACAAGATGTCCGGCGTGAGTCGGAGGCTGAAGATATACGGGTGTTTCTCAAGCATCTGTTGAACGATGTTCGTGCGTTCGAGAAGATGCTCGATGATGATCTCTTCGAAAGCGATATTCGACGCATCGGGGCCGAGCAGGAGATGTTCCTTGTCGATCCCCACTGGCGCCCGGCGCCCATCGCCACCGAGGTCCTCGAGGTGCTGGACGACCCCCACTTCACCACCGAGTTGGCGCGATTCAATCTCGAGTTCAACCTCGATCCCCTGGTTTTCGGGGGCAATTGTCTCAGCGCCATGGAGTGGCAGGTCGGAGAGTTGCTGGGTCAGGTCCGCGAGGCGGCCCGGAGCTGCGGCGGAGACATCCTTCTGACGGGGATCCTGCCGACCCTCGTCAAGTCTGATCTCGGACTCGACAGCATGACTCCAAACCCGCGCTATTTTGCTCTCAACGACGCCATGACACGGCTCAAGGGCGGCGCCTACGAGTTCTATCTCAAAGGCGTCGATGAACTCCACCTCAGCCACGACTCCATCATGGTCGAGGCCTGCAACACGAGTTTCCAGGTCCACTTCCAGGTCGCGCCGCACGAGTTCGCCCGGATCTACAACATCGCGCAGGCGGTGACCGGGCCGGTCATGGCGGCCGCCGTCAACTCACCACTGCTTTTCGGCAAACGGCTGTGGCGGGAGACCCGGGTAGGGCTCTTCCAGCAGTCCATCGACACCCGCCGATCCTTGCCGCACCTGCGAGAACAGACACCGCGGGTCAGCTTCGGCCGCCGCTGGGTCAAATCATCGGCTCTGGAGATACTCCGCGAGGACATAGCCCGTTTTCGCACCCTGCTCTCCACGGAGCCCGATGACGATCCCTTCGAAGAGATCGCCCAGGGACGAGCGCCGTCCCTCAAGGCGCTTCGGCTTCACAACAGCACGGTTTATCGCTGGAACCGGGTCTGTTACGGCATCTCCGATGGCAAGCCCCATATCAGGATCGAGAACCGGATCCTCCCGTCCGGACCGACCCCCCGCGACGAGGTCGCCAACGCTGCTTTCTGGTTCGGTCTCGTCAGCGGCTGCCTGGTTCGCTATGACGACATCACCCAACACATGTCCTTTGACGACGCGCACTCGAATTTCTTCGCCGCAGCCGAACACGGACTCAGCGCCCAGCTCGCGTGGGCGGGGGGTGTGCTCAAACCCGCCGACCAATTGATCCTTGACGACCTCCTGCCGATCGCGAGGGAGGGGCTCGAGGCGTCAAGTCTCGATGGGGCTGATATCGATCTCTATCTCGGAACCATCGAGGAGCGGGTGAGGTCACGCCAAACGGGCGCCCAGTGGCAGCTCGATTCGTTCGCTGCTCTCGGGTCCAAGGGACCGCTCTCGGAACGCTTGTCTGCGGTCACCGCCGCCATCGCGGCGCGGCAACAGAGTGGCCAATTGGTGTCCGCGTGGGAACCGGCCCAGCTCGAGGAGGGTGGCGGCTGGAAGCAGAACTACTTGACGGTCGAACACTGCATGGACACCGATTTGGTGACGGTCGAACAGACCGAACCGGTGGATCTGGTGGCGAATCTGATGGTCTGGAACAACATCCGCCACGTCATGGTGGAGGATGCCGAGAACCACCTTGTCGGAATGGTCTCCCAACGGGCGCTCATCAAACTGGTCGGGACGTACCATCCTGAGCACCGTGAAGGCCCGCTGCCGGTGTCCGAGATCATGCAGCGCGAGCCGGTGACGGTCACCCCGGAGACCTCGACAGTGGAAGCCATCGACACCATGCGCCGCAACCGCTGGTCGTGCCTGCCGGTGATCAAGGAAGACCGCCTCGTCGGGGTCGTCACCGAGACCCAGCTCATGGCCATCGCCGGGCAACTTCTCGAGGAGAAGTTGCGGGAGTAGTTGTTCGTGAGGAGTAAGACGTGAGACGTAAGGAGTGAGAGGTCCATCGTCTGCCGTCAAACGTCTCACTCCTACCCCCCCCCTAACCGATGTGATCTGAGCTAGAATCCAGGACAGAACAAGGGGGAGGGGAAGATGGCTGATCAGGAGTTCAAGCCCTACGTGCCGGCATCGTCAACCATGGCGGAGCTCACCTTCAAGGCGGTTTTTCTCGGTGTCATCATGGCGGTGGTTCTTGGGGCTGCGAACGCCTATCTCGGCATGAAGGTCGGCCTCACGGTCGCCGCCACCTTCCCGGCCGCCGTGGTCGCCATGGCGGCCCTTCGTGTCTTCAAGGGCAATATCCTCGAGGAGAACATCGCCCGAACCACGGCTTCTGTCGGTGAGTCCCTCGTCGCCGGGGCGATTTTCACCATCCCGGCCTTTATGATCAGCGGAGCCTGGACCGAGTTCAATCTCCGTGACGCCACCTTGATCATGCTCATCGGTGGAGTGCTCGGCGTCCTCTTTGTCATCATCCTGCGCCGCGCTTTGGTGGTGGAGGCCGATCTGCCCTTCCCTGAAAGCGTCGCTGCGTCCGAGATCGTCAAGGCGGGTCAGAAGGGGCAGACCGGTGCCGGTCTGGTCTTCGGCGCCATGGGGATCGCCGCCGTCTGGGAACTCTTCAAAAACGATGCGGGAATCCACTTCATCAAGGACAAGGCGCAGCATTTTGTCCACTTTTCGAAATCGGCCATCGAGATTGTCGGCAACAAGATCGAGTATGCCGGCGGGATGCTGCTCTCCACGCCCGAGGCCTCGCCCATGGTCATGGGAGTCGGCTATATCGTCGGTCTGAGGATCTCGGCTATCCTCTTCGCCGGCGCCGTGGCCGGCTGGCTTGTCCTCGTCCCGCTGGCCCTCTTCCTCAACCCGGCGGTTTCGGCCGGGGTCGCGGAGGGCGGCTTCATCGGGCTCGCGGTGGATGTCTGGTTCCGTCAGATCCGGCCGTTGGCGGTGGGGACCATGATCGTTTCGGCGTTCTACACGCTCTACACGCTGCGGGAATCACTCATCAGCGGCATCACCAAGGTCTTTGCCGCGGTTCGTGGCGGCGACGCCGGAGCGCCGGCCCTCGAACGCACCGAGCAGGATCTCAACCTCAAGTGGATCATGGTCGCCATCGGTGTGATGGCCATCCCCATGTTCTTTCTCTATCGCTACTTCGCGGCATCTACCCCGGGAGCACTGGTGCTCACCGTGGTGATGCTGATCCTCGGCATTCTCTTTGCCGCCGTAGCCGGCTATCTGGTCGGTCTGGTGGGGAACTCCAACAATCCAATCTCGGGGCTGACGCTCTCTGCGCTGGTGATCTCGGCGGTGCTCATGGTTCTCATGGGGGTCACCGGGGTCCACGGGCTTGCCGCGGTGCTCGGAGTCTCGGGCGTGGTCTGTTGTGCAGCCGGCGTCGCCGGCGACATGATGCAGGACTTCAAGGTCGGACACATCCTCGGCGGGACGCCGTGGAAGATGCAGGTGGGTGAGCTCATCGGTGTCGTTGCCGCGGCCTTCACCATGCCGGTACTGCTCATGGTTCTGGACCAGGCGTACACCATCGGATCGCCGGAACTTCCGGCGCCCCAGGCCGGGCTCATGGCACTCATGGGCAAGGGCATCGTCGGTGGCGACATGGCCTGGCCGCTCGTTATCGTCGGGATGTTCCTCGGTGTCGCGCTGATCCTCATCAAGGCGCCGGCGCCCATGCTCATCGCAGTGGGGATGTACCTGCCCTTCGCGACGACCTCGGCGGTCTTCGCCGGTGGCCTCTTCCGCGCAATCATGGACTGGTTCATGGCACGCCGGGATGCATCCGAAGAGGAGAAGATGAAGGCCGAGAATTCGGGTGTCCTCGTGGCTTCCGGGCTCATTGCGGGACAGAGCCTCATGGCGGTGCTGCTCGCCTTCATCGTGCTCTACGAGCAGGCCAAGCTCGGAATGACCGAGACCGACCATCTGCTGCCCACCCTTGGCAGCAGCTTTGGCGCCGGGCTTCTGGTCTATCCGCTGCTCTTGATGCTCCTGGTCTGGCTTCCGATCCACCGATCGCGCTCGTGAGCGAGCCCGGCGAAGCCGAAATCCTGAGCTGCGTGCCCCATCGGCTCGGCGCCTGGCAGGCCGATGGGGATGTGCGGGTCGTCGTGGAGCGGCCCAAACCCGGGACTCGGGGGTTGAAGGGCGCCTTCGACCATCTCAGGTGGCTCATGTCGCACCCCAAGATCAGGCTCGACGAACTCGGGAGCTTTGTCTGGAAACGCATGGAGGGTGGGGAGACCCTGGCGGAGATTTCCTCCGAAACGGCTGAGGCCTTCCCGGACCGATCCGAGGGGATCGAGGAGCGGCTCGCCCTCTTCGCCACCGCGCTCCACCACCAGGGACTGATCGAACTGCGGGTCCCCGACGCGTGAAGGCGTTCTGACTTCGTTGGATGGTCACGCCCCTCGTTGCGCTTCTGAACCTGATTCTCCCATCGCGAATGGCCGAGGGAGCCACCTTTAGCATTGTTCGGCCGGCAGAGCGAAACCTCCGTCGATGCGAAACCTATCCGAACAATGACAAAAGATGGCACCCCGTTCGAGGCCTATTCCGCGTGTCCTCATGAGAGCGCGGGATGGGTGCCTGGCTCAGTATCCACCGCGAGAGGCTACATGGCATCCCCTCCCATCGCGTCGAACTGGCTGACTTGGGGAAAGATGGACCAGTTGTGTTAGCCTTGTTAAAACAGCGTCTCAATATAGATATTGAGCAGGCCGACCAACGGTCGGCACCATGACGGTTCTGGTACCTGATCGTCGCAAATACTCGCTGGCGAACGATCGGATCCGAACCGCTAACAGAACGGGCAATGGGGGAATCATGAAAAGAACACTATGGATCACGGCGATGGTTGCGGTCGCCCTCGTTTCGGGCGGTCTCGCCACCGCGGGCGAAGAGCCCACGATCGACGAACAGGTGGCGGGACTCGTCACGATGTGCGCCGACAGCGAAGAGGCGAGGGTGGCTCGCCAGGAGGCGAAACCGCTGTACTTCCGGCTTGGGGAGTATGACGGGGTCCACGGACTCACCACCGAAATCGTGCGGCTGCACTCCATCAATCCAGACTTCGTTCGGTTCTGGAGCCATATCGACGAGGAGAAACTGATCAAGAATTCCGATGACTTCATCTCCACCGGCACCGGCGGGCCGAAGGGATACGAGGGACGCGACATGCCATCGTCGCATGCGCATTTGGAGCTCTCCAATGCCGACTTCCTCTCCGCCGGCAACGACGTCGGTACCGCGATGAAGAACATGGGATATGGTGAAGAGGAAATCCAGGAGTTCGTCTGCATTCTCGTCTCCATGAAGGATCTCGTCATTACGAAATGAACTGAATCCAACCTCCAAAAAGGCAAACGGCTGGACCAAGTCCAGCCGTTTGTTCTTTTTGGAGAGAGCGGATCGCTGACGTCGGGTCAGTCTTCCCTTCGGATGAGCTTGCCGAGTTCGGAGCGATCAGCCTTGAGCAGTTCGTCCATCCGACCGCCGTCGATCCCGGCGACGATGATGTCGCCGATCTCCTTGCTGACATCGTCGAAGATGCCGAGCTTCTGCATGCCCGAGGTCTGCTTGACGTTGTCCTCGGTCGGGGTGACGTAGTGGATGGATTCGGCTTTGTAGCGGTGGATGAGAAAGAGGTGGACGATGGTCATGAGACGTTTCTGCCGCAGGGCGGTGTCGATGGTCTCCTGATCGCGGATCGAAAGGATGCTCTTGCCCCGCCGGTCCCTGATGTTGGCGAAGACGACTGTCGCCACCTCGTCGTCGGCGGGATTCACGATGCTGAGACGAAGAAGCTCGGAGCCCGCCTTCTGTGGTCTGAGCTGAACCGTCAGAGGGCCACCGATGCCGTGCTCTTCACGCCACAGATCGAGCCACTCCTCGAGCAGTCGCGGCGGGACCTCGGTTTCGATGAGGTGCTGAACCTGGGTCGAGCCCTTGCCCATGGCCTTGGTGGTTGCCGTGCGGCCGGAAGAAGCCATGAGGGCGCCGTCGAGGCGCGGGCCCCCGACCAGGGTCTGCGGGGTTTTGTATGGCGATTCCACCAACCGAAGTTTGCGCTGGAGCTTAGCGAGCGCCAGCATGCCGTCCTCCTTGAGCGCCCGGGCGAACTCATCCACCGCCATGCCGTCGACCTGATGGCCGCCGTAGGTGATGAAGTTGAAGACAAAGCCGAGCTTGCCGAGTTCGGCAGGGAAGGCGGTCATCTCCTCATCCGACATCCCGGTGGTGTCCCAATTGAAGGACGGTGACAGATTGTAGGCGAGCATCTTGTCTGGGAAGCGGGCATGGATCGCTTCGGAGAAGACCCGGGCGTCCTTGAGGTTGGCGGTCTTGGTTTCCATCCAGATAATGTCGCAGAAGGGGGCCACGGCGAGCGACTTGGCGATGGCATAGGGGATGCCGCCCTTGACGGGGTAGAAGCCCTCGGGCGTCCGAGCAAGCTCGGGGTCCCAGTCCACCGCGATTCCAAGATCGGTGGCTTTGTCGCTGGCCTCCTGCCACGAGCTCCGTGCTGACCACTCGAGCCACTCCTCGACCGTGAAGTCGAATTCCTGGCCCTGCTCGATGTGGAAGGAAAGGGCGTCGGCGACGGCCTGGCCGTAGGTCTTGATGCCGGCCTCGGCTTCCCAGAGATCGGCGAAGCGGTTGACGGCCTGGTCGAGCATGGTTTCGACGGGCATCATCAGATCGGCCGCGTGGGCATCCATCAGATCCTGCATATAGCCGAAGACCCCGATGTGTTCGAGCCACGCGCCGGCCTTGGCGTACTCGCTGTCGGAGATCCGGTAGAGTTCATGGCCGTTGATCTCGTCGATGCCCATCTCGTTGAACTTCCTGTGGATGGCGAGAAAGGTCACCTTCCAGCTCGGCACCCGCAGGTTGGTCGTGCCGAGGACGAAGGGTTGGTCTCGGTCGTCGCCGGTGCCGTCGAGGAAGGTCGCGGCCTCGGCGTCGGTACGGGCGACGATCAGACCGGGTACGCCCATGACATCGAGCTGGAACCGGGCCGCATTGAGCCTCTTGATCTGTTCGTCGATGGGAACCAACACCTTGCCGCCCTGGTGGCCGCATTTCTTGCAGCCGGGCTTCTGATCCTCGATGTGGTAGCCGGGTACGCCGACTTCGGCGAAGCGGCGGATCAGATTTCGGACGTGGGCATCACCGCCGTGGCCGGTGTCGGCATCGGCGATGATGAATGGCCGGTAGTCCACGATGGGGGTCGCCGCACGTTGTCGATCGGTCATCTTGGATCGCAGATACTGCTGGTTGCGATCGGCGGTGAGCAGCGCGCGGACGATGGGCGCCGCCTCGTCGGGGACCTGGCTCAAGGGGTAGCTCGCGAGATCGGCGCCCGGGTCCTCGTTGACGGAGCCCTTGGCCGAGGTCGCCCAGCCGCCGAGGTAGATCCCCTCGATCCCGATGCGTTTGATCGCCACCGCCTGGCCCGGGGTGTATGGGCCGAAGGTGGTGATGGACCTACCCTCGGCGAAGAGTTCGCGCAGCCGGGCGAAAAAGCCGCCCGCTGCGTTTCGCGCCACGGTGTAATCCTGCGGGATGGTGCCCTTCTGTTGGGCCACCTGACGAGGGCTGTAGAGCCTTGTGACGCCGCCGAAACGAGGGCCGGCCATCCATTGTCTGCAGGCCTCGATCTGAGCATTGAAGGCGGCCACCTCATCGTGTGAGGCGTCGGTGGTGTCGAGGTTCTCGGTGATGCGATGTCCCTTGGTGGTGAAGGCGTCCATGTAGAGAGCGATCCTTTCCCTGGCGGTGTCGAGGTCGAGATTGTTGAGATTGATGTTGAGCAGATCGATGTACCACGGCAGTTTGACTTCGGAACCGACGTAGGTTTCAACGATCTCGCGCGCGATCGGCAGGGTGGTCGATTTCGAGTGCTCCCAGACGTCCCGGTCATCGGCTGCAAACAGCTTGTCGTACTCCTCGGCGAGCAATCGGACAAAGATCTCGCGGGAGAAGGCGTCACCGGCGGCGAGACCGGTTTCCGGGTCGTCCTCGGTGAGGACCGCCCCCTTGTGCAGCCACTCCCAGAGGATCGAGAGCCGGATTTCACCGGTGGCCATGTCCTCCATGAGGTAGAGGATGTCGTCGTCACCGAAAAAATCGGCCGGTTTGAGGGCCGCCGCCTGCATTCCCTGACCAAAGGCGTTGCCGTACTGCAACGCGACCGAGAGCAGATTGCGCGCGCCGCGGATGGTGCGGGGCGCCGGCTCGATGAGCATGAGGCCCTTTGCGTCGTCATCGGTGTAGGTCAGGGGCGGAAACTCGCGTCCGAGCTGGTTGGGCTCGTTCGCGACTTCCCATACCGGGCGAACGATGTGGACCATCTTCCAGTGCGCCACCCACTTGCCGCTGGCGCCCTCGTGCTGCTCGCGCTCGGCGCCGGCGACGGCCTTCTCCATGCTCGTCGCAACGCCTTCTTCGGAGCCGACCGGGATATTGGGTTCCATTCCGCCCTGCCAGAGCGCGAATCGACCGTTGCGGTCGGGGGTGTTGACCGCCCGGCGCACCCGGTCCTCGTAGTTGCGCATGTAGCCGTAGGTCATGACGATGGATTCGATGTTGGGATTGACGAAGGCAGGGTCCCAGGCGTTGGCGTCGGCAACGGCGTTGATGTAGTCCCAGCGGCCGGTGTTGTAGCCGACGAAGTGAAGCCCGAGCGCAGCGCGGATCTCCATGAGCTGGAAGGTGGCCTCGAGCTGTTCGACCAGGACGTAGGCCTTGATGGCGCCTTCGTCGAGGCCGAGATGATTTTCGAGCGCCGTGAGCATTTCATTCCACAACGCGGCTTCCTCGGCGGTCTGGATCTTGGGCAGATAGAGCACGACCGATGCGCCCCTGGCCGCGAGCTGGCGGTAGTTGTTGACCACGTAGAGCGCCGTGTCGACGATGGAGGCCGACATGGCGGTGCCGCCGGCGTCGCGGACGTGGCGGTCATCGAGGTGGAGTCCACGGGCGCGGAAAATGACTGTCGTGAACGCGAGCTGCGCTCGCCAGTCGTCGATTATGGGGTCGCCGAAGAAGCCTTCGGCCCAGCCGTTCATCTGACCGGTGACTTTCTCCGCCACCTTGAGGAAACGTTCATCACCGGCAATGGCCAGCTTGAGGTTGCGGATGTTGTCCAACGACATGGTCGTGATCTGGCCGAGGGCGTCCTCACCGTCGAACATCCAACCATCGGCGCCCGAAAGCAGGGCGTAGGCGACATTGCGCAGGCTCGACTCCAGAGGAGCGTTTGGCTTGGCCCCGGGGCCCGTCCCCTGGATCCACTGGCGTTGGAGGTCGTGTGGGACCTCCGGTCCTTCGAAGTTGCCGTCGCGCGCGTCCCGAACTGAAATGCGGGTCCGCGCGATGGTGCCCTCGGGGTCGAGGAAGGTGATGGGTTCGCTGCCGGCCATACGCCGAGACCGGCGGCGACTCCGCTTGGCCATCAAGGTCTTCTGCTCGCGGTTGTAGATCGCCAGGGCCTCGATCGCAGCCAGCGCTTCAGGGGTGTAGACATCTCCGTACTCGGTGAGCAGGCTCTCGGCGATCCGAAGACTCGTGGTGACGGTTCCGGCGGCTGAATTTCCCATGACCAGACCTCTCGTGCGTTGAATCGGTTTTTGTTCTCGTCTCCGGTGGCGCTGGTTGCTCGAGTGCGAGTGGCTTATAAAATTTCCGCACTGCGGCATTTATTCCGCACTGTGGCAAGAAATGCCGGGTCGCGGAATGGAAAGCCATCAGCTTTCAGCCATCAGCCCAGCTTCTTGCAAAAACCCGCTTCTGCGATGGTTCGTGGTCTCTGTGCCGGCGAGACGCCAGCACTACAAAGGGCTGAGATCCATTGTAGGGCCGGTGTCTCGCCGGCCTATTGGCGAGGTGGGTCGGAAGACTTCAGTGTCCGATTCTCGAATTTTGCAAGAGGCTGAGCTGACGGCTAATACCTGAGAGCTGAGATCAGGTCGCGCCGCGGGCAAAGATCACGGCTGGGATGGTCTTGAGCATGATCTTGAAATCGAGCCACAGTGACCACTGATCGATGTATCGCAGATCGAGCGTGATCCAGTCATCGAAGTCGTCGATCCCGGCGCGGCCCGAAACCTGCCAGAGCCCGGTAATCCCGGGTTTCATGGACAGTCGCCGGCGCTGCCACCGTTCGTATTGCTCGACCTCGGCCGGAATCGGTGGTCGTGGGCCGACCAGCGACATCTCGCCCTTGAGCACGTTGATCAGCTGTGGCAGTTCATCCAAGGACCACCGCCGCAGCCAGCGACCGATGGGGGTGACTCTGGGATCGTGCTTCGCTTTGAAGGCGGGGCCGTTGACTTCGTTGAGGTGGGCGACCTCGTCGAGCCGCTGGTCGGCGCCGACATACATGGTGCGGAATTTGTAGAGAGAGAACCGCCTGCCGTTGAGCCCGCACCGCTGTTGGGTGTAGAGCATGGGACCCTTTGAAGTCAGCCAGACCGCCAGACCGATGACCAGCAACAGAGGCGAGAATACGACGAGTAGGAAGGCCGACAGCACGACATCAGCCAGCCACTTGACGAAGAGCGGGAAGATCGCCCCGGGAGTGTTGGTGAAAGTGAGCAACGGAATGCCTTCGAGCTCCTCGAGGACCACCCGAGCCTTCATGTGCGGGAAGTAGAGCGCGACCCGGGCGCGGATGCCGAGTTCGGAACACAGGAGGAAACTCTCCTCGAATTCTTCGAGCTGGCGGCGCGAGAGAACAAAGATCACCTCGTCGACAACTTCGTCCTGCAGAATCTTCGGAAGATCGTCGGCCCGGCCGAGCACCGGAAGACCGGCGACGGTCTCGGGCGAGCTGCCGTTGGGAGCGACGAAGCCGAGGAGTTTGAGGCCCCAGTGGGGATGGTCCTCGATGATTCTGGCGACTTCTTCGGAACGGGGATTGATCCCGACAATCAGCAGAGTGCGGTAGTTGAAGCCTCGACTCCGAACATGCCGGGCTGAAAGTCTCAGAGCGATCTTCTCGGCGAGCAGTAGCACCAGATCGATAGCGCCGAAGAGAAGAAGGAACGGACGGGAAACGAAGTCGAGGCGAAGCAACCATCCCGCTGCCGCCAGGGTCAGAACCCCCGCCCCCACAACCTGGAACACCTGCCACGCCTCCATGGCCAGGGCCACCGTGCGACGCGAGGTATAGGCCTCTCGGGTGACCAGGAGGAAGGTCCAGATGGCGAGCACGAGAGGCAAAAGTCCGAGGTAGCGCGAAAAGGGGTAGAGCTCGGTCGGGAAGGTTCCGGGGAAGATCTGAGGCAGCAGATGGGAGCGGAGCCACCAGGCGAGAAAGAAGGCGACCGTGGTGAGGACCAGATCAGTGGTCCACACCCAGTAGGCGACCAGCTTGACTCGCTCCTTCAGCATAGTGACTGCAGAACCTCTTCGTAGGCGTCGGTCACCGACGACCAGCGGTATCTTTCTGCGACCCGAGCCCGGCTTCCTCGGCGGAGCTCCTCGAGTCGCGGCTCGTCATCGAGCAGTTCGTTCAAGACCGTATCCAACGTCGCGCTTTCTGAGAATCGGAAGCCTTGACCGGCGCCGGAAGCGACCTCGCGGTTCTCCGGCGTGTCATAGTACAGCACCGGTCGCGATGCGCCCATGGCCTCGACAAGCGCAGGGTGCGTGCCTCCGACCTCGGTGGCATGGACATAGGCCCGGCAGTTGAAAAGCAGTTCCCGGTAGCCGTCGCCATAGACCGGTCCGGGCAGCACGACCCGATCGTCGGCGAGTTCGTGGATCCTCCGGATCAGATCATCGGCGTATGGTGCCCCGCCGACCATCACGAGCCGTCGGTCGCCGGTCACTCGCGACCACGCTTCCAGTACCCGGTCGGGGTTGTTCTCCAGCTCGAAACGCGAAACGTAGAGCACGTATTCGTCGGGCGCGAGGCCGAGGCGCTCGAGGGTCGCCGATGTCGTTGGCGGCTCGAGATCGCCGCCGTAGGCGATCATCTCCGAAGGTTGCCGGTAAAAACGGCGGTAGTAGCGCTGGATGACCCGCGCATCCGTGATGAGTCTGTTGGGCAACCAGGCCGACAATTGTTCGCCGAGGCGGTAGTAGGCGCGTCCGGCGGCGCCCCATTTTCGGCGTTTTCGTTCCAGACCATCGACATTGATGGCCACCGGAATCCCGGTCCACCGGAGGATGGGGATGAATGGGGCGTTGGCGGCGTTGCACAGAAGCACCGCGTCGAAGCGCGAGAACACGGCGTGCAGCGCGGAGAGGAATGTGTGGGAGACGGTTTCGAGGTGTTTCGTCCGAATTGAAGGCAGGACGACGAGACGCATGCCGCGGTAGGTCGTCAGCGATGGGTCGATAAATCCGCGCCGGCCGTAGACCGTGACCTCGTGGCCGCGATCGGCAAGCCTCCGGCCGAGTTCTTCGGCCAGGGTCTCGAACCCACCGTAGTTCGCCGGCACCCCTCGGGTACCGAGGATCGCAACCTTCAATGCTCCTCCAAGAACCCAGGATGAGTGATCCTGCGGGATGAGATGTGCCATGATCCTGAGGCTCTGAGGCTTGGAGAAAACGGAGGCGTACCGTTCGGTACGTCGAGTATTTTTCCAAGCCTCAAAGCCCAGGAGACTGGTGCAGATCGCCGTCGAGGATTGCTCATCTTGGATTCAGTTCTTCCACCTGATGGCGTTTACGGAACCAACGGCTGATCCGTCGGGATGGGGCCGTGTGTCGGGACAGGACCCATCGCCGGCGCGCCAAGGCGTCGCTTCGTCCGCGCCAGACCTCGGCGAGGGCCGGCAGCGATGACGGCTCAATGGTCAGGCAGGCGCCGATGACCAGGAGATCACGGAGCTTCCACCAGGGAAAGCAGCGCAGGTGCCACCCGAGATCGGCGCAGTGAATCCGGAGCAGAAACCGGTTGCGCACCGACAGGCGGTTGATGGTCTCGTGGCCGCGTCGTCCGCCTTCGGGCCGAAAGCCACGGCCGTGGACGGCAACGGCGTCGGGTGCGTACAGGCAGCGCCAGTTGCGCCACAGGAGGCGCCATGCGAGTTCGGCGTCTTCGCGGTAGGCGAAAAAACTCTCGGCGAGGATCTGGCCGTCAGGGTAGGCGACATCCTGAAGCGCCGACCGGCGATAGAGGGTGGCGGCGCCGGTGCCGCCGAAAACCCAAACCGGGCTGGAGTAACGACCGTCGTCCGGTTCGCCGGCGCCGCGGTCGAAGTGTCGACCGGATGAGGTCACCACCATCCCGGCTGCATCGAGGACGTCGCTCGGATGGAGCGCAGCGTCGGTCGATCGGATCAGGCGCCCGGTGATCGAACCGATCTCGTTCGATCCCGGTGCGTGAGCGGCCGCGGCGAGCATCTGGGCAACAAAATCAGGTCTCGGCGCGCAGTCGGGGTTGAGCAGCAGGATCCACGGTGCAGATGTCTCCGCCAACCCGCGGTTGATCGCCGCGGCAAAGCCGGTGTTGGTGCTCTCGCAAAACAAGCGAAGACCGGCTTCAGTGCGCGCTTCGACAAAGTCCGCCGAGCCGTCCGACGAGGCGTTGTCCACCACCACTGCCTCGGCAGGGGGCGGCTCGAGGGCCGTCACCGCATCGAAACA
>RCND010000752.1_pt1 | contig 18643 bp, 14 predicted proteins | sample 2041351 | NCBI WGS metagenome assembly RCND01 (sample SAMN09708230, study PRJNA481090) | Marine sediment metagenome, whole genome shotgun sequencing project. | biome: marine sediment; feature: ocean; material: sediment; isolation source: Sewage treatment plant 12B marine sediment (STP12B) ... | reverse complement strand
CGGATGGCTCGCTTTCGGCCATAAAAAAACCCCGGTCCGCCAGTGGCGGATCGGGGTTTTGATTGATTAAGCGGTCCGGACGGGACTCGAACCCGCGACCTCCGGCGTGACAGGCCGGCATTCTAACCAAACTGAACTACCGGACCTTAACCTATTGATGGCTATGGATATTATTCATAGAACGTGCATTATTCAAATGCGTGGCAAAAATAGATGATTTTTTTGATTAGCCAAAAGAAAAACTCCAAAATTTTACAAAGGTCTTATCCTTACTGATAGATATAGTGGATCCATTCAATAACCCTGTCGGGCCAGGTTGCCAGATGGCCTTTCCCAATGGCCAATGAATAGCCGTGCCCACCGTAGGGATAGATATGCAATTCCGAAGATACCTTATTGGCCCTGAGAGCTTTATAATACGCAATACTGTTCTCTACAGGAACTGCTTTATCATCATCCGAATGTATCAGGATGGCAGGAGGGGTATCCTCTGTTACCTGCAGTTCATTGGAGTAGTATTTAACCAACTCCTCATCAGCATCCTCTCCCAATAGATTAATTCTTGATCCGGAATGCTGAAAGTCCTCCGTAAAAGAGATAACCGGATATACAAGCACAGAAAAATCAGGTTTGCAACTGACCTGTTCTACATGGTCGGAGCTTGAAGGATCGCCAGCATCATAATGGGTGGAAAGCGTGGAGGCAAGGTGTCCTCCGGCAGAAAATCCCATAATACCGATCTTTCCTGGATCAATGTTCCATACCACAGCATTAGAGCGTACCATCCTCATGGCTCTCTGGGCATCCAATAGCGGTGATTTATGTGGTACAATATTGCTTTTAGAACCAGGTAGCCGGTATTTTAGCACAAAAGCGGCAATACCCCGGGAGTTGAGCCAGCGAGCAATATCACTGCCTTCCCAATCATAGGCAAGGATTCCGTAACCTCCTCCCGGACAGATCACCACAGCCTCTCCGGTGGCATTCTTTTTTGATGGCAGGAAAACTGCGATATCGGGTTTCTGTACATTTCTAACACGAACAATATCAGCGGTATCCCATATGGTTACTTCCCCGGTCTCCCGATAGTTGGGCGGATCGCCCTGCCATAAAGGTAAAATTTGGTTTTGTGCCACAAGGGGCGCAAGAATAGAGGTGAGCAATAAACAGATAAGTAACTTTTTCATGTGAGGGTTATTTAGTGTTGTGTTGGGATCTGCACAATAAAGATAAAATGTTTACCCGGGCTTTTAAGTTTGACAATGCCTTCTCTTTCATCAATTATCAACTCTATTAATTGACCGGTCAGTATCTCCAGCAGATCCACTTCCAATTCAGACCCATATGAACCCACATCAAGATCAACCGATCCAGCATAAGGGAAATAAACCAGGTAATCTTTGCCTGGTACCGCCCTGCAGTAGGCCTCATTTTCCTCCCTGTCAGTAAGGAGCTCATTATGGGGTTCCGCATGGAAGAAATCAATGCGGTCTGTGGCCATACGCATACTCTGGATTACTACCTGAGCTGTATCGCCAAGTCCAAGCCCCGATGGCGGGCGGTGAAACCTCACAGCAGCAGATCCAAACAATGTACTTCTGATAAAACTCTGTATTCCGTTGTGTGTCCCGCCCCCATGCTGTCCCAAATCATTGCCATAGGTCTTTATATTGTTTACAGGTCTCAGGTTTCCAGCGTTTCTTAGCTTTTCAATCTGTCGCAAGCCATTGTCCCATTGATTTTGACCCCGCTGGTGATTGTTTTGAGAAATCTCCACAAAAGAGTAGATCTCCGGATTGTCAAAAGTCTCTCTGTGGGAAATATGGTCCAGATCCCAGGGATCCCACATCTCGGTAATGTGAACAGCTCTCCCCTGTTCTGCTGCCTTCTTCTGGATGTATTCGGACCAGAATCGTCCCCATTCAGAAGTAACCGAAGTCTCATTGTCGATACAGTAAAGTACATGATCGAAATCCAGGGAATAAGAAAGCAGTTTGTCTACAAAACGTTGTTGGTAGTTCAGAAGGGGCATGTTGTTCTGATGCCTGGGGATTGACCAGAAAAAAGGATTGTCGCAGTAGGTGGGATGGGTACTCACCTTCAGGGGTAACTTTGTTCGCTCTGCAGTATAAGCAGTATTGTTCATAGGATTGAAGGGATTGATCTCCCAATTCTCCCTATAGAAATCAAAGGTGGCCCACACCTCCACCTGCACCACAATCCCTCGCTCCGAAGTAAGCTCCAGCAATTCCTGGAAACGTTTCCAATACTCAGGGTTCCACTTATTCAGGTCATATAAACCAGTTTCCGTATCCAGGTAAAAAGCCCATACGTTCCCACTGTCCCTGCTCGACATGGTGTTTCGCACGTAGTTGCCACCAACTGAAACCAGTAGATCCAGCTGCTCTTCCAGTCCGGATAATTGGAACAGGTTATCCTCATCCGATCCACCCAGCAACATCACTGGTACTCCCTTATACTCCCAGTACTGGGGAAACTTCTGGCTTACCTGTATGCCAGAATGGTTTTGCCCGGTAAGGCTTTGTGCACTTAGATCGTTAAAACAGCATGCGCATCCAAGGAGAGCAATTAGAAACAATAGTTTTCTCATTTCAGTGTAGCGGGTTTGGGGTAAAAAAAGCATCCCGGATTTTGTCCTGGTAGCTTACTACCGGGCCATTATCCGGGCTGCCGATGATTTCATTGTTTAGGCATTCGCTGTTCCCTTGCTTTTCCTTCGATATCTGAGAAAAAAAAGCACAGCAAAAATGACTAACTGCCCTGCTCCTGCGAGCAGTAAAAGTTCTGCAATTGGGCGCTTATCCGGACCAAAGGGGAATAGATAAGCTCCGATAAAAACGCATACTGCTCCAACAATCAGGAAACTCCAGAATTTAACTTTAGCGTAAGTGTTCATAATGAAGATATTTGGTTTAACATCTGGCACCTTCTCCAGCACCGATACAGGATACTGCAAATCCCGCGATTAATTCGGCCGGTGCGACAATTGCAACTACTTTACATAGCCAGCTACCCGAACAATCACTGGCGGTGCACGACATACAACCGGACCAGCTACTCTCCTTTCTGCAACATTTGACGGATACACCTTTAAGGGTCTCATCCTGGCTTTCTTCCTTTAAAGATATGGAATAAACGGCTCTGTTGAAATTTTTTACCTCATCATTTTCACTTACCCTCAACTCTCCAATTCGCATCTGGTCATCCAGCTCCAGGGAAAAATAATCGTGATCATCCATAGTTTTCAAGGCAAAAGACATATGTCCTCCCTCTGCCGGACCAAAGTGGGCCATACTGACCTGATAGAGCCCCATGGACTCATACAGGATAAGTGTTTGCTCGGGATCCAGGGTGGGGATAGAATACATGATCACCCCGGTGTGATTGAAGTAGAACTTTTGCGCCTCATCGATCATAAGGAATTCCTCTTCCACCCCATTTGCCAGGGCCTCGCGGACAAGATGTTCCCGTTCATTATTGGCTCCCAGCAATTCGATGCGATAGATATGATTGTCGTAGAAGTAAGGGCTGACCTGCTCCTTGAGGGACTGATCCTCATAAACCAGGGAATTGGAATAAGCTTTTTTGGAACTTTGGCTATCTTCATCCTTGTTACACCCAGGGATGAAAAATAGGATAATACCTGCCATGGGCAGGAGAACTAAGCACTTTCTTTTCATTTTCATTACAAGCAATTTTTGGTTAGACGAAAATTAGGCAGGCCTGAATGCACATATATGTGCCAAGTGTCCTGCAGATCGCCTTTTGCCTGTAAAAAAAATTATTTGAAATAGTCAGCAGCTCTGCTACGCCTCATCTCCGCGCTTAGAGCATCAATCGTTCCCTCATGTTTTGGATCTTCGGAAACGTTGAAGTTCTCATCAGGATCGACATTGTGGTCATAGAGCATCCGGGCATAGGAGCTATCATTTTCGTTAACCCACTCCGTATAGAACCAGTTCTCCCTGATGGTAGTTATCCCGGCATACCACTGGCAAATGGCCACACCATCGCTGGTGGCCTCCGGATCAAATAGAAGATTGCGGAAACTGGCTCCTTCGAGGTGCTCTGGTAGTTCCAGACCAGCCAGTTCACAAAGCGTCGGATAAATATCCACATATTCTACAATCTCCGAGGATGCTCCTAGCTGTTTGGTTCCCGGAACCTTAACAATCAAAGGGGTATGAAGTGAGGTCTCGTAGTTGCAATGCTTACACCACAAGCCGTGCTCACGCAGGTTCCATCCATGGTCTCCCCAAAGTATCACGATGGTAGTTCTATCCAGTTCGAGCCGTCTCAGCTCATCCAGTATCTTCCCGATTTGTGCATCGGTATAACTGACGCTGGCGTAATAACCGTGAATCAGCTCCCGGGCAAAGTCGTCTGTTACGGGTCCATCGGGAGGAACACCAGCATAGGCCCGCAGCTCTCCAAAATTGTGGAGTGATTCCCCGGGGGCATTAGCGGGTGGGTGATTGTTTCCCGGCAGGCCTACCTTTCCATCATAGATTTGCCAGTACTTCTCAGGAGCATTGAAGGGCAAGTGAGGTTTATAAAATCCAGTGGCCAGGAAGAAGGGCTTATCAAGCTCTTTCAGCTTAACTAAATCCTGAATGGTCTTATCTGCAATCTTTCCGTCCTTGTATGTGGCATCTGGCACATTAGCACGCTCAAAAGGAGGCCCCCTGAATCTGTCTGCCGTATCCTGAAGGATGTTTTCATTAAGGGCATAATCTCTCCAGCTCGTGCTATTCGAAACGGGATGCCAGATCTCATCCCAACTCTCCATGGCATCATCGTCATGATGGAAAATCTTTCCATTACTGATGGTATGGTAGCCGTTGTTTCTAAAATGCCCGGGAAGGGTGGTAATCCCGGGAGCTTCTGCATCGGCCCGTGACAAATAAGTCAGGAAGCGATTTCGTGCAGGTCGCAGACCAGTCATCAAACTAGCCCTGGACGCTCCACAAACCGGAATATTGCAATAAGAACGATCGAATCGAGTCCCTTCTGCTGCCAGGCGGTCGATATTGGGCGAACTGATCAGCTCCTTTCCGTAGCATGCCAGTTCCGGGCGCAGATCATCCACTGCAATAAACAATATATTGGGCTGCAGTGGAAGCTGGTTTTTCTCGCCATTACCGGAGCAGGAGACCAGAACCAACAGGAGCCATATAAGATGCTTCATGCAGATCTTACTTTAAGCTTGTAACTATGACATAGTTTCCGGATCCGGCTGAGACCACCGTTTCTCCATCAAGGTTTTTATAATCTATCCCTGAGTCAAGCAAACCCGTACCGTTAATCTTTACGAGGGACGGATCGCCTGGTATATGGATCGATGTACTGGTGTTGCAAGGGATATCCACCTTCATGGTCAGTTTCTCACCTTCCAATTCCCAGCCCGATGCTATTTCACCATACATGCTCTGATGCGTGGCCTTTGCCGAACTTAATCCACCACCCGGCCTTGGATTGATTATAATGTGTTTGTAGCCGGGATTTTGCTCATCAATTCCTATTCCGGCCACTACCTGGTACATCCATTTCCCTATGGCCCCATAGGCGTAATGATTGAAAGAGTTCATTCCGGGATTCTGGAAGGTTGAGTCTGGCTTCTGTCCATCCCACCGTTCCCAGATGGTGGTCGCACCCATGGTCACAGGATATAGCCAGGAGGGGTAAGCTTTTCGGTTCAACAGCATATACGCCAGATCGTTCCTGTCAGTATCTGTTAAGGTAAGAGAAATCAAAGGTGTACCCAGGAATCCAGTAGTAATATGACCAAACTGCTCCACATCTTTAGCCAGGTGGGCTGCTCCTTTTTCGGCAGTTTCCTCATCCAGCAAGTCAAAGGCCAGTGCCAGGGTGTAGGCAGTCTGTGTATGAGACACCAGACGACCTGTGGAAGTCACAAACTCCTCATTGAAAGCCAGGCGAACCTTTTCCGATAATTCCTGGTAGTAGGTAGCATCTGTTTCATTCCCCAGGATATCAGCCACCTTAGCAACTATGGAAGAAGAATAAGCGTAGTATGCAGTAGCAATCAGGTCTTTAAGTGTATAAGCTCCCATATAGTCGGACCTGGTGGAAGCAAATGATAACCAATCCCCAAAGTGGGGATCTCCCTCCCAGATCAAATCTTCACCGGCGCGTTCTTTCATATATGCAATCCACTGCTTCATGCTTTCATACTGGTTCTCCAACACTGAAACATCCCCGTAATCCAGGTATATGGCCCAGGGAATCGTGATACCAGCATCGGCCCAACCTGTGGCTCCGCCATGGCCCAGAACGTTAGGAATAACGTGAGGAATACTACCATCCTCGTCTTGATCAGCTGCCAAATCTCTTAACCATTTGGTATAGAAGGTAGCCGCATCTACATTGAAACACGCAGTCGGGGCAAATACCTGGGCATCCCCGGTCCACCCAAGCCTTTCGTCACGTTGGGGACAATCGGTGGGTACATCCAGGAAGTTCCCTTTCAGGCCCCATACGATATTGTGCTGTAACTGGTTGATCAGTGGGTCAGAACACACGAATGTCCCTGCCGGTTCCATGGCAGAATGGATCACCATTCCCATGATATTAGCAGCAGTAAGCTCCCCCGGGTATCCTGCTACCATTACATAGCGAAATCCCTGGAAGGTGAAGTGGGGCTCAAAAGTTTCCTCTGTTCCCCCTTTAAGTAAAAAGGTATTGGTGCATTTAGCCGCACGCAGGTTATCATAGTACATATTCCCATCCTTGTCAAGTACCTCGGCATGTCTCAATGTAATAGCATCACCACTCATACCCGAAGCTTTGATTTGGATCCATCCCACCATATTCTGTCCCATGTCCACAAGCCATCCCTCTTCTCTCTTCTCGATAGAAATGGGCGCCAATTCGTTGACTATCTTCACAGGAGGACCCTCGGGAGCAATCAGATTTTCCTTGGAGATATCTGCCTTTCTGGTTTCCTCCCAGGCTCCATCATCGTAACCTGCCTTGCTCCATCCACTCAGCTCTCTATTGGCATCGTAAACCTCTCCGTTGTATATATCCGATTCCAGAATTGGTCCAGTTGTGGCCTTCCAGCTATCATCGGTAGAAATCGTGATTTTGCTTCCGTCGGAATACTCCACAATAATCTGGGCTATGGCCGCAAGCTGATCTCCCCAATTGTTCCTACTATCTACCCAACCCAGATTACCCCTGAACCAACCATCTCCCAAAACAATCCCAATGGCATTTTGATTTTGTACAAGATGAGTTGTTATATCATAGGTCTGGTACTGTAACCTGGTTTCATAGCTGGTCCATCCGGGAGTAAATACCTGATCACCAACGCTTAAGCCGTTAACCTCAACCTGGTACAAGCCCTGAGCACTGATATACAACCTGGCCTTCTTTATGGCCTTACCAAGTGTAAATTCTTTTCTGAGATAAGGGGAAGGATTTGATTTTTTTATATTCTCCTCCCAGGTGGGCGTGATCCAATCTGCTTCCCATGCAGCTTCATCAACTATACCCATCTCCCAGTAAGCGGGATCACTCCACTTGCTCTTCTTTCCATGATTATCCTCAACTCGTACCTGCCAGTATATCCTTTGAAATGAAAGCGGTACTTGGCCATCATACTTGATATGAATGCTCTGCGAGGAAGCTACCTTTCCTGAGCTCCAAATTTGTTTTTTTCCTTTTGCCAGATCGGCAGGATCCAATGCAGCACGGATCTCGTAGCTAGCCTGCATGGTATTGCTCTGATCCGACTGGATGATCCAGCTAAGCTTGGGTAAGGGATTATCTATCCCAAGTGGATTGGTCTTGTAGTCGGTGGTAAGCGAGTTTACTTGTAACTGTGCGGATAAGGAAATCGCTAAAGTCAGTAAGAGGCTGGTCAGAAACAACTTGGGGATATTCATGTTTGTAGGTTTTGATGTTAAGTAAAAATATCTCAAATTTTTATTTTATGTCAACCTCAGGGGATTCAGTGAGGTATCCGAGAGAAATCAGAAAACGATCGGACTCTACCACAGTTTCTCGATAATTATCGAAGTGGTTGTAGTTAAAGAAACCATGACCCTCGCCCTCATAGATGAAAAGCTCACATTTGCTCCCCACTTTTTCCATAACCGTTTTATAATATTGAACGGTCTCCACAGGAATCAACTCATCCTCGGTTCCCAGGAATATAACAGTTGGGGGGGCATCCTTCTTTAAATTATGTATTGGCGAAAAGGATCTGTAAGTTTCCCCAACCCGATCATAGCCATACCCTCCGGGGCCGTTATCAATCACGGGATTAAATAGTAATAGCGCGTTGGGGACACAGCTAATGGATGAGTCCTCACCATCTTCATTGAATCCATCAATAACAGCGGTCGCCGCTGCCAGATGCCCACCTGCTGAACCTCCCGAGCCAACAATCCGATCAGGCGCCACGGCAAATTCATTTGCATGAGCCCTCACGAACCTCATAGCACTTTTTGCATCTTTCAATGATTCGAAAGGGGTAGTCCCCTGCCTACTTTCCACCCGGTAATCTACCCGGAAACAGACCATACCTCTTTGAGAAAAATAATTAGCATGGTGTGAAAAATGCTCTGGAGTTCCTCCAAGCCATCCTCCTCCGAAGAAAAATACAATGGCCGGATAGCTGTTGGAATCATCAAAATCGGGTGGATAATCAATATACAGATATAATGAGGTCGAATCTACCTGTTTGTACAGGATGGAATCGTAAGTCTGGCCACAAATTGAACTTACTGTCAGGAGCGCAAACAGACTGGCAACAAGGTGCTTATTCATAATATCTATTTATATCTGCAATACTAATATTCCTCATGCACCTGGTTTGCAATCCTCCTGCAAAATTCGGCATCTTCCGGATTATGGTTCATCAGTCTGACTGTCTCCCCGGAGGCATCTTCTATCCTGTACAGAGTAGGAAGTGCCTCAGGAAGTTCTCCGCAGATTACCCTCACAAACACAGAGGCTGAAAGCATGGTGCCCAGTTCATTTGGATGGCTTCCATCAGAAGTGTACAGATCCACCATCGGGCGAAGGTCCTGGGCCAGTGCCCATGCAGCACCCACAGGAACTCTCACCGCTCCGTTCTCGCTGGCTGCCTGTCCATATATCTTATCGATTTCGGCCTGATACTGTGGCACCTTTTCACGCGCCCAGGTATTAAACAGATAGGTCTTCGCACCGTAACTATTGTTATATTCTGAAAACAGTTTTACATATTTCAGAGTACTGTCTGGTGCCTGGATTGCGGACATGCTAAAATCCTGGAGTACGATAATATCAAAGTCACCCTCCGCAATCATCTTTTTGGTTTCCAGTTCCCGCCTCCCTCTCCAGTGTTCCTTAAGGCTGGCACCACCAATCGTCGATTTTCTGGTTATGAGTTTGGTGGAGGTCTCGGCCGAAATTATCGACACAATGTGTGCCAGGTTATATCCATAGGTATAACTGTTACCTACAAACAGCACTTTCAATTCTTTCTGCTGAGAGAAAAGCATCCCTGAACAAAGGATCAGGCCAAAAATCAGTATTGTAGTCTTTTTCATCTTATCTTATTTTAGATATTCCCGGGGCCTTATATTCGGCGGATGCATCATCAATCACAACTACCCAATCGGGTCCCCCCTGACCCTCTTTGATAAGGTCCTCCCAATTGGAAAAGCTGAATTCACCCTTGTTCTCCAACACTCCCTGGAGAAAGGCGTGGCCATTCTGAGGGTTGTACCACCATACCTTTAGTTTCTCCCCGCTAATCACACTGGTATTGATGCTAAAGCTCCTGTAGTATGGCAGGTAGACCATTATATATGTGGCATCATCCGCCCCCATGGTGCCATCCCGGGTCACCCGGATGTGGTCGGAAGCGTGTGATGGATTCTCACCCCGCAATATCTCCTGGTCAGGAATGCGTGTCAGAAAGGGTCTGGACTCCATAAGCCTGCGAAGATATCCAAGCTGTCCGGCACCCGGACTTTCAAGGGCTTTGTCCCAGGTCCGGTTGGGCCAGATCCTGCTGCTTTCATCATCCCGGTTCATCTGCCAGATATTGTTATTCCCGTAAGTGTGACCAAGGGCCCCGGCAAACACCGACCAATAGGCCTGTTTCCTGATCTCATAGTCGTCATGCCTCGGATTCGCCGGGTTGAACCAGATGCCAATTTCCTCATAGGCCGGTTCTCCATTTACCACCGGTTTTGGTGGATTTAGCATATAATCATTAAAAATCCAGTCATACACATTAAAGGAAGGCGCCTGGTGGCCAGTTTGTACCATATTAAAATCGAGCCACTCCCGACTGTGCAACCAGGTGGAGCTGGTCTGCTGACCCCGGGGATGGTATGTAATCAGATGGGGAGCAGAATCTCCTTCACCAAGGCCGCTGGCCATGGCATCCCATATATCGATTTGCTGATCTGCGGGCCAGTCCCCTCCCAGCACCCATACTATATTGGGTGCATCTTTATACCGCTCTCCCAGGAACTTTCCGTAGGCATAGGCATTCTCCGGATTAAATACGGCCTCCTCATTGCGTAGAGGATGAGAACCCGGTAGTACGTAGCTGTACCAGGTGGGAAGAAGTGCCAGAACCAATCCAAACTCTTCGGCCTTCTTTACTGCATAGTCCACCATTTCAAAATAGTCTTCATTGGGGCGTAAGGGGTCAAATTCTTCAAAGGGAAGATCGCCCTCCATATTGGGGAAGGCTAATCCGTCGATCTCCCCCACAATTACTGTCTGGATCACCGTAAATCCCTTGCCGGATCGGTTCCTCATATAGTGTTCCATCTCCTCCCTGTCGAGGCGGTGGAGCATCTCCCAACCTGTATCGCCAAGCCAGAAGAAGGGTTCTCCTTTCTGAGTGACCAGGAAACGCTGGTTTTCAGAAATCTGCAAAAACTGGGCTGATCCCACTGCCTGAAAAAAGCACAGAGCCGAAAATAACAGTATGGTTCTATAGATCATTTCATTTTACTAGTTTTTTGTCAAGATAATTATTAGTCTCCTCCCTTCGGGGGATGGAGCTCTGGGCTCCCAGTTTTTGAACGGAAAGGGCGGCGGCGGCATGGGCCTCCATTACGGCCCCTTGAAGCTCCCTGCCCTCAGCCAGGGATACGGCTAGCTGACCATTGAACACATCTCCGGCTGCAGTGGTGTCCACTGCCTTTACACTGAATCCGGGAACCATTGTCTGGATTCCGGTGGCGCGATCAGAAAGGTAAGCTCCACTTGCGCCCATGGTTATGATCACTGTTCCAATACCACGCTCATGAAGCGCATCAGCAGCCTCAGCAGCCGATACTACATCTTTCACAGTGATCCCGGTTAAACGTTCCGCTTCCGTCTCATTGGGAGTAATTATAGAGACTTTCTCAAGAATTTCATCCGGTAGCTCCGCTGCAGGAGCAGGATTCAGTATGACCCTGGTGTTCAGGTCAGCACAGAGTTCCACTGCCTTCTGTACCGTTTCAAGGGGTGTTTCGAGCTGTATCAGCATGTAGTCTGCTTCCTGGAAGGGCTCCTCCACTTCCTCCAGGTCTTCTGGACTAAGCAAGGCATTGGCTCCCGAGGCAACAGTGATGGCATTTTCACCACTATCCGAAATGGTGATCATAGCAACCCCAGACGGAACTCCTTTGCAGACCTTTATATTCTCCGTATTGATATGGTCCAGCCTGTAGCCTTTGATGGCCTCCTCCCCGTAAGAATCGTCTCCAACCGCGGCAATAAAGACCACATCTCCTCCTGCCCGTGCAGCTGCCACGGCCTGGTTGGCACCTTTACCACCAGGAAAGGTCATAAATTCGCCTCCAAGCAAGGTCTCGCCCGGACGGGGTATTTCGGGCACTTTGATGATCAGATCCGTATTGGAACTTCCTACAACTACAATTTTCTTCATCATATGAGTCTAGCAGCGATGATCATTCCAAGTCCGACCAGGAAGAAGAGAAACATGGCCAAAAGTAGTCCCTTCAATCCTTCAGCCTTCCCAAATTCCTTCCAGATAAAGACTCCCCAGAGTGCTGCAATCAATGTTGCACCCTGACCGAGTCCATAGGAAATAGCATAGCCGGCCTGCTCGGAAGCAATGATGCTAAATGTCATTCCAAGACTCCAGATCACTCCCCCAAATAATCCAATCAAATGAAGCTTTGTATCTCCTTTCTTGAAATAATCTTTATAGGTGGCCTTCTCGCCCGAAACTGGTTTGTACATAAAGAAAGTGTTCCAGACGAAATTGGAAAGCAACAAGCCCACAGCAAATATGACAGATGCCGTATATGGGGTGAGTTTTCCAGCTTCAGGAGCTGCAAAGTCAGTTACCATTGATGCTGCCACAAACCTGTAAAAGAATCCCATGAGAATTCCACCCAGGATGGAGATTGCTATACCTTTAGTGGTTCCCGAAGCTTTTCCACCACTGTGTTTGCGATAAACAATGGCGTCCAGTATGATCGCCAGCACCACCAGGATTACACCAATAAAGAGAACGACCGGGTTTCCAAGAGGTGTGGCCACATAGTTTACCACAACACCTATAACCAGTGCCAGCCCGATTCCGATCGGAAAAGCCACAGCCATCCCTGCAATATTGATGGCCACCACGATCAGCAGGTTGGCAATATTAAAAACCGCACCACCAAGCAGGGCCGATCCGATCGCTTTGCTATCGGCCTGGGCAAGGTCAGCCAGGAATCCCCTTCCCTCCTCTCCTGAACTGCCCATGGTAAAGGCCAGTATCAGTGCGAGGATTAATACACCCAGCGAATAGTCCCAGTAAAAGAGCTGGAAGGCCCATTTTTTGGAGGCCATTTTCTGGGTATTGGCCCATGAACCCCAGCAGAGCATGGTGATGACGCACATCAGCACTGCAACTAAATAAGATTGAATAATTACCATGGAAGTTAATAGTTAGTGGTTATTGCTTAGTTTTTGACTACTATTCCATATTGAATTGTCGCTTGATATAGTCCATCTTAGCATTGTAGTACTCACCGGGTAGTCCGTGTCCCGCATAGGGGTAGACTATATACTCCTTTGAAACATTCAACTGGTTGTAGGCAGCAAAATTAATATGCGGTGGACAGGTTTCATCCATCAATCCAATGGACATCAATACCGGAGCCTTGATCCACGGAGCCAGGTTCTTGATATCGATATAGCTCAGGGTCTTATAGATCTCATCTTCTGAAATCTCCGGATGATCTTTAAAGTATTGCGTGAACTCACCCCCCGGCCATCCGGCCACTTTAAAATAGTCCCGGAAATCGGAGAGGAAAGGCACATGGGGTACGCATAGATCGATTCGTTCATTGTCCAGAGCTGCTGTGGCAAAACTTAATGCACCCCCCTGGCTACCACCCTCAACAGCTACCCGTGAGGTGTCCACTTCGCTCCTGGTATACAGGAAATCTACGGCCCTTAAACAGTCCATATAGGCCCCACGGTAAATATAGCGCTCTTTGTCATCCACATGGAATTGCAAATAGCCGGGGAAGCCCGGGTTTACATCGTCCTGGCTGTTCCCATGTCCCCGTATGTTGAGAGCCAGTGACACCATATCATCGCCCGGGTAAAGGTTCTGAGGCACCTTGGTGCTGCTGTAGCCCTGCACATGTAAAATGGCCGGGTAGACGCCTTCTTTAACCGGTTTCATATACCATCCCCGAATCAAAACATTCCCAAGGGATCGCATCTCCACAAGAAAGACATCACGGGTCTCGGTACAGAGATTATTCTGCCGGATCAACTTAAACTGGGGATCGACCGCATCCAGTTCACGTCGGGCCCGCATCCAGTAGTTATCGAAATCATCGGCCCTATCCAGAGGTGAGACAATCTCTTCGGGCCGAACACCTAGAGCAAATTCGAGCCGCTTGCTACCGTTCTCACTATCGAGCACCACCGTAACATTGTAAAATCCTGGTGAAAGTCGTCCCATTTCAAGAGCTACTTGCTTTGTGCTTCCACCCCTGAGCTTAAGCTCTTTTGAGATATCAACAATGACATCCCCGAAATCGGTAATTGCTGTCACCAGCAAAGTCCCTTCCACTGCTTGTTTCATCTTGTTTTCCACCTGAAGATTAACCACCACAGGCTCCTCATTTAATACCAGATGGTCCTCACGCTCCATGACTGGGGTAATTACCAGCATATCCTCCATCCCTTTCACAGTAAGGCTCACAGGATTGCCCACAATACCACCACCACCTCCGCCATCATATACCCTGATAGCAATGGTATTCTGTGCTCCCCATCCGACCCGGTCCATTGGGACTGTATAGGCCCGGAGCTCCCCACTGCCACTTACATACTCTGGAGGCAGTCCGCCGGTTGAATCAAGAATCTGCCCGTTGAAATAAGTCACATCCGAATCATCAATCCTGGCCAGCCGGAGTATCAATCCCCCGTTCTCAGCAGCCTTTTCTCTCAGATCTTCGGGAATAAGAATCTGTTGCCTGTACCAGGCAAATCCATCGTAGGTGCTATGACCCTGATTTTCCCAGTCAGTACCTGCCTCAATGATTTCCCAGGAAGAGTCATCATATTCAGGCCAGGCCCAGGCTGCATTGTCACCTGTTTTAAATTTCCATTCAAATTTTAGAAGGTTCTGCGCTTGCAGGGAAGGAATCGTTCCAATGATCAGTAAAAGGGTAATTAGATTTCTTCTCATGACAAAGATTTTATTATAAATATTACTTGGTTCCTTCCGTAATTCGCTTCCACGAATCGGTACAAAACGAGCTTGCAGGCAAGCCCTCGGCATTAAATAAGTTTGGTTCAGCGATATTGCTCCACCCATAACGAACCGCTACTGGTGAAGCGACTTCGGTCGCACTTACCACCACAGTCTCTCCATCGGTTATCGCATCAGCAGGGTGATAGACCTGGTCCTCTCCGGCTATCTCAAAATGTGTAAGTGGACCTCCCCTTGCCACCAGTCCACTACCGGTGCAAGAAAAATGGATCCGTATTTTGTTATCCTCAATGCTCTGCTCACTGTAGAGAGGGCCCGAGTAAATGAGATCCTTACCATAATCTTTAGCCAGAGCCCAGAGGGAAAGTCGTTTCCCCACATCTCGTTTGTTTGTGGGATGAATATTATTGGGATTCCCAATATCCATGGTTACTGCCATCCCTGTTTGCTTGACCTTTGAGAGAGTCAGGAATTGTGCTTCACGTAGTTCGACGCTGGTCTCTTCAAAGCCGTAATTATAAGGAGCTATCTGCACAAAATAGAAAGGGAATGCTCCCTGTTTCCAGGTGGCACGCCAATCTTCAATCATGCCTGGAAAGATGGTCCTGTATTGCATGGCTCTGGTTTGATTGCTCTCTCCCTGGTACCATATGGCCCCTTTGATGGCCATGTTCTTAAGCGGATTAAGCATCCCATTGTACAGTACCGAGGGGGTGTGTGAATCAAATACCATGGGTACTTCCGGGAAGGTATAGGCGATCTTGTATTTCCACGATCCCCCCAGCAGAACTGGTTTTTCCTCATCGTTCTCGGAAGGATATATCTTGAGCTGTTCCGGCTTTCCGAAAATCCCGCCCTGCGCATTGGTGTTAACAATCCGGATGGAAAGTTGTAGCTGACCCGAGGAAAGCAGCGTAGCCGGCACCTGGTAGATTCGTGGAGTGTTCCAGTCACTTATTCTCCTGCTGGTCCCCACCTCAACACCATTGATGTAGGTGATATCCATTTCATCCACCGGTCCCAGTTCAAGGGTAAGAGCTTTTCCTTTCCACTGGTAAGGAATTGTAATCCATGTACGCATCCATACAACTCCTTCAAGCATGCCTATATCTTCGATGGAGCTCCATTCGGCCGGACAGGTCATCAGATCCCATGACGCATCATCAAAATCAGGTTTCATCCAGCCTTCACTGAAACCAATATTCTCCTGGTCCTCAAAATCCTGCTGTTTTTTTATCATAGCTTCTATGCGAGACTGCTCTTTTCGAGCCTTCTCCATCTCCGCATCCGATGTCCCATAAAGCTCCTCCAACTGCTGGTCAAAATCTCCGAATGTACTAAGTGTCTCCCTGCTGGTCCACGATTCAGAAGGCGTTCCTCCCCAGGAGGTGTTCACCAGCCCCACTGGAACACCTAGCTCCTTATGCAAGTTCTTTCCGAAAAAATAACCCACCGCACTAAAGCTGGGCGAGGTTTCGGGACTGCACAAGGCCCAGCTCCCATTCAGATCCTCCATGGGACGGGTGGCAATATGTTTTTCTACGGTAAACAATCTGATCTCTGGAAAGTCGGAAAGCAGAATCTCCTCCGAGGCAGTCTCTGCCGCAGAGAGTGGCCACTCCATATTAGACTGGCCCGAGCAGATCCACACCTCCCCCAGCAGGATATCTTCCAGCACCTTGGTGATATCGGCCTTAATGGTCACTGTATAAGGACCTCCGGCTTTGCCAGTGGCCACACTTACCTGCCAGTTTCCTAGCTGGTCGGCAACAACCCTGTAGGTCTTCTCGTTCCAACTGGTGGTTACCTTCACCTCCTGTTGCGGCTCAGCCCAGCCCCAGATTTTGGCAAAAGATTTCTGCTGAAGCACCATATGGTCGCCCAGGATTTTAGGTAACTGTAAGCTTGCTGCATTCGCACTTACAAGTGCCAGTAGTACCAGCAGCAGCAGAGTAGATAACTTTTTCATTTCAGTTTATTTCTTATTATACAGATCAATATATTTCTGATCAAGTTCTTCTGAATCTCCATATTTCACACGTAAATCATCCAGCTTCTGCTTTAGCTCGGCCACAACATCGGCATACTCCGGATTGTTATATTCATTCTGCATCTCCATGGGGTCATTCTTACGATCATATAGTTCCCACTCATCCACATCATAGTAAAAATGAGCCAGTTTATACTCCCTGGTAACAATCCCATAGTGCCGTTTCACCATATGTACTGCCGGGTATTCATAGTAGTGATAGTAGACCGCATCACGGTCCCAGCCCTTGATATCCCCTTTCAGCAGCGGAACAATGCTTTCTCCCTGCATATCGGAAGGTGCCTCTATTCCGGCTATATCCAGAAAGGTCTGAGCAAAGTCCAAGTTCTGAACCATCTCATCGCTTTTACTTCCTGGCTTCACTGTGCCAGGCCATCTGACCAGTAGAGGTGTTTTGAAGGACTCATCATAGATGAAGCGCTTGTCAAACCAGCCATGTTCTCCCAGGTAGAAACCCTGATCAGAGGTATAGACCACAATGGTATTTTCGGAAAGTCCCGCTTCGTCCAGATAATCCAGCACTGTACCAACACCCTCATCCACTGCAGCGATACTACCCAGGTAATCCTGCATATAGCGCTGGTACTTCCAGCTCATCTTTTCCTTTTCGGTCATAGTAGGATAGCGCTCCTTAAAATCCTCAATGATGGGATCGTAGACCGCATTCCATGCTGCCAGCTGCTCCTCTGTGAAACGGTTGTATTTATTTTGCATGGCCCGCTTGTCCCAATTGGAGGCAGGAGTAATTCCCAGCTCATCCAGCACTTCGGGACGCAATTTGGAGTCTCCCGCCCAGTTCTGGTGAAGTAGAATATTCATTTCGGCCTCCCTGGCTGCAGATCCACGTCCTTCATAATCATCAAATAGCGTGGGTGGTTCCGGGAAAGTCTTTTTTGTAAACTCCTTGTAGTGCCTTTCAGCAGGCAACCACTCACGGTGGGGCGCCTTATGCAGAAAGAAGAGCAGGAAGGGTAAATCCGGATCCCTGCGGTTCTTCATCCAGTCCATGGTCAGATCAGTAATCACATCAGTGGTATATCCTTCAATGCGGATTTTACCATCGTTGGTATGGAAATCGGGATTGTAATAAGCACCCTGTCCGGGCAGTATCTTAAACTCATCGATCCCCTTGGGATTGTTTCCAAAATGAAGCTTCCCGAACATAGCTGTCTGGTATCCGGCAGCCTGAAAAAGCTGCGGAAAAGTAACCTGCGTGGTATCAAAGGGAAACCTGTTGTCGATCTTCCCGTGCAAGTGACAGTGTTTCCCTGTGAGGATGGTGGCCCTGGAGGGAGCACAGATGGAGTTGGTTACACAGGCATTGCTGAATAACATTCCCTCATCCGCGATCCTGTCGATATTGGGAGTCTGTGTCAGGTGATCGCTGTAGGCACTGATGGCCTGGTAGGCATGATCGTCCGACATAATGAAAACAATATTGGGTCTTTGCTTCTGATCCACCTTATTTGAACAGGTGGTGAGCGTCAGAGCAAGGGCAAGCAATGGTAATATTAGCGTAATTCTCATGATCTGCAGTATTTCAATTTTATATCCTTAGTATCCTTCAGGAGTCAATTCCTTATACATGTCTATAAATTTCTGATCCAGCTCCTCTGAATCTCCATATTTCACACGTAAATCATCCAGCTTCTGCTTTAGCTCGGCAACAACATCGGCGTACTCCGGATTGTTATATTCATTCTGCATCTCCATGGGATCATTCTTGCGATCATACAGCTCCCACTCGTCCACATCATAATAGAAATGAGCAAGTTTGTACTCCCTGGTAACGATTCCGTAATGACGTTTCACCATATGATATGACGGGTATTCATAGTAGTGGTAGTAGACTGCATCAC
>RCND010000751.1_pt1 | contig 18645 bp, 14 predicted proteins | sample 2041351 | NCBI WGS metagenome assembly RCND01 (sample SAMN09708230, study PRJNA481090) | Marine sediment metagenome, whole genome shotgun sequencing project. | biome: marine sediment; feature: ocean; material: sediment; isolation source: Sewage treatment plant 12B marine sediment (STP12B) ... | reverse complement strand
CCAAGCTGGTAGTGGTACTCCGGATTGGCAGGATTATTTACGGTCAAAACTTCAAATAGTTCTTGGGCCGCAAACGCTTTATTGGTTTTTAACAACAGCTTACCCAATTCAAATTGGGCAAGTTCCTGTTTGAAATCTTTCTGTAAAACTCCCCTATACTGCGCAATAGCTTTTTGGTAATTACCAATAGCATTGTAGGCACGTGCAATTTGTATTCCAGCGTTGGCGGTCCCCAATGCTGCATAACTATTTATGGCTTGGATATAATTGCCGGTAGCATAAAGGCTGTCTGCAATGTGCAATGCAGAGGATTGACCATATCCCCAAACCATGCAAAAAAATAATAGTAACGTAATCTGTTTTCTCAATCTTTCTTTTTCAAGGTAATTTCAATTATTCCATTTTTTCCTTTTTCGCCATATTTATCTTTTGCAACCTTACCTTTTAATACAGTAATAGATTCTAAAATATCAGGACTAATCTTTCTAACATTAGCAATGGGAGTCTCAAGGCCATCAATAATATAAATTGCCTTTGCATTTTCGGGAGCACTTAGATTAAAACCATTTTCCGGGACTTTGCTGCCTAAGTTGGCCATTGCGTCACTAGATTCTAGTTTAAAAGATATAGGGATAGAAAACGGCACGTTAACCTCTTTACCCTTCTGTTTTCCAGGTTTCATGTTTGGCAGGAGATCAATAATACGTTTAGCTTCCCCTTCCAATAATTTGTCAGGACCTCTCATCCTTAAATTCTTAACAACGCCATCTTTGCCAATAACAAACATAAGATTAACCCGGCCTTGAATTCCTTTTTCTTGGGCTTCTTGAGGATAATTGAAGTTTTTAGAAATATGTTTTTGCATCATTTCATTAAAACAGGCCCTTTTATCTTCAACGCCTTCACAACCCGGAAATACAGGTATTTCATCAATCACGGCGAATGGAACATCACTGGCATTATCATAGTTTATAGTTTGCGTTGGACCCTTGGAATTTAACTTAAAGGTTATAGGTATGGAAAAAGTAACTTTTACTTTTTTTCCTTTATGTTCTCCTGGCTGCATCTGAGGCAAACGAGAGATAATACGTTCTGCTTCATTCGTCAGCAAAGTGTCCGGTCCACGATATTTGACATCTATGATTTTACCTTGCTCATTTATAATGAACATCGTATTTACTCGGCCCTGAATCCCTTTTTCCTGAGCTTCTTTGGGATACTTAAAATTTTTGCGAATATGTTGCCGCATAGCTTCATAAAAACACCCTCGTTTATCATCGTCGTTCTCGCAACCTGGAAATACAGGTACATTTTCTACTTCAGCAAATGAAATTACGCCCAATAGATTTGATTTGCTCTTCGTTGTAGATTCCGCATCCAAACTTTCTAAATATTGAGCATAGGCCTTTGAAGTAGGAAGAGGCAAGTCCTGATATTCGCTTACCATTTCTTCTGACACCTTTTCTCCAAGCAAAGGATACGTAACGGTGAGCAATTCAATAACATATTCCTTGTGAAGAAGTTTATACTCAAAAAATTCCTCTTTAGTCAATTTCCCCGATGCTTTATATTGAGCAGGAAGTTCAGAACTAAGAAAAACATTAGAAATGGAGCCTTGCTCTTGTATGTTTTTATCGATTTTCCCCTTCAATTGCGCTATGAGTATATCATCAGGTTCAGAGCGATTGAATTCATTTGAAGTTTCGGGATTAATTACCAAAGAAGTAGAAGAATAAGCAAGCATTCCGAACACCAAAGGCAACAACAACAAATACTTCAACTGAAAAATATTCTTAGATTTTGATTTTTGTAACATAACGATTCGTTTTTTGATTAATGACGATTTAAAAAAGTGATTGACAAATGAAATATTTTGGGTCTGGAACACTTGGGACAGTAAGAGGTTGTAGTGCGCTTGGCGTTCCGTTTTGGGTACTTGGGCATCAGCAATGAACTCATGTAGTTCAGCTATTCTATTTTGGTATACATAGACCAAGGGATTAAACCAGCCTACAATACGCATCAGTTCAAAAAACAGGAGATCTAAAGAGTGCCGCTGCTCTATATGCACCAATTCGTGTTTAATAATGCTCCCGTGTTCCCTGTCAAGTATCTTATCCCCTAAGAAAATGGACCTGAAAAAGGAAAAAGCCAGTTCACTGTTCTTAATAACTATACGCGTGAAATTTGGAAATCGTTCCACGCTTCCCAGTCTGCTGAGTCTGTATAATTGGTACAACTTATATCCAAAATAGAACGCTGCCAATAGCATACCACTATACAAAATTCCTTCCTGCCAAGTAAGGTTAATTATTGGAGTGTTTTCTGTCCCAGTAGCCACTACTGCAATATTAGTTTCCAGTAAAAATTCTGGATACACATAGTAATTCTCCGGAACCGAAGTTTTTAAAGCTTCTATTTTTATCCATGGCAAAACCAAGGACAACACATAGGTTCCTATCAAATACACCCTGTTCCATTGAAAGAAAGTTTCCCGCTTTAAGAAAAAATCATAAATGATAAGGAAGGCTAGCTGAAAGGCTATGCATTCTAGGATATATTGTATCATAGCTTTTCTTGTTTTTCTATTTCTTTAAGGATAGATTCCAATTCCGTAAGGCTCATATCGTTCTTTTTCATAAAGAAAGAGACCATACTCTTAAAAGAACCTTGAAAATAGCCATCTACCAACTTGTTGATGCTCTGGTTACTATAGTCAGCCTTCTGTACCAGGGGGAAATAAAGATATCCTCTCCCCTCCTTTTCATGACCTACAAAGCCTTTATCCTCCAAAATACGCACTATGGTAGACACGGTATTATAAGCTGGTTTGGGTGCCGGAAGCTCATCGATTACTGCTGCAACGTTGCATTTTTCCAAGTACCATAACACCTGCATTACTTCTTCTTCGGCCTTTGTTAATTGCTTCATGAATATACTTTTTAATATTATCTCCGAACCAGTGCTAAACTTGTTTCAGTAAGGTTGGAATCTATTTTCAACTAATTTTTTAGTTTATCCCTGAAACAAATATAACTAAATATTTAGTTTAAACTAATTTCTTAGTTAAAAAACTATTTTAACCACTTTTTGGTTTCCCTCAAAAAAGCTTCGAGGTATACAGCTGTAACAAAACATGCCTATATTAGACCAATATAAAAAGACTCTCAAATGGATATAGCCTTATTAATTATTGGTTTCCTATTTATGCTCATAGGCCTTTTAGGGAGTTTTTTGCCTGTTTTACCAGGACCTTCTATTAGTTGGATTGGGCTTTTACTACTGTATCTTACCAAAGCCGTACCTGATAATTGGTGGGTACTTGGTACTACCTTAGTCATCGCTATACTTGTTTTTGCCCTCGATTACATTATTCCGGCTATTGGAACCAAAAAATTTGGGGGCACTAAAGCGGGAATGATAGGTACCACAATCGGGCTTTTAGTAGCACTTTTTTTTCCTATTTTAGGGCCTTTAGGAATTATCATTTGGCCTTTTGTAGGAGCACTCGTTGGCGAATTATTGAACAAGGCAGATAAAAAAACCGCTACAAAGGCAGCATTTGGCTCGTTCTTAGGTTTTTTAACCGGAACTTTTTTAAAATTCATGGTTACCATAGTCTATCTGGGGTTTTTTATTGCCAAAGCTTGGGAATATAAAGCAGCACTTTTTCCCTACTTTAAGTAGAACTAGTGTACCGTAAATACCCTTTTATATCATAAGAAAAATGAAAAGAATCCTACTAGTTACCATCTTAGGCATTTACACAATACACAGTGTTTCAGCACAAGATGTGGTAGCTACCAAACTAGATAGTTTATTCTTAGTATTGGAACAAAATGACCGCTTTATGGGTAGCTTGGCACTATCACATAAAGGACAATCCATTTACGCTAACGCTGTAGGGTATGCCGATGTATTTTCGCAAAAAAAATCGAACACAAAAACCAAATTTCGCATCGGTTCCATTTCCAAAATATTTACGGCATCTCTAATTTTTAAAGCAATTGAAGAGGGTAAACTAGCTTTAGATGACACTATAGTTGCATATTTTCCATCCGTCCCCAATGCAAAGACTATTACGCTAGGAAACTTACTAAACCATAGAAGTGGTATTTATAATTTCACCAATAACCCTGCTTATCTCTACTGGAATACAAATAAAAAAACAAGAAAAGAACTTATAGATATTATTGCCAAAGGCGGCAGTATTTTTGAACCTGGATCTAAAGCGGAGTACAGCAACGCTAACTACGTATTACTAACGTTTATTTTAGAGACTGTATTTAAAGAATCATACGCCGAATTAATTACAAAAAAAATCACAATTCCATTACAACTAACTAGCACTTATTTTGGCGGTAAAATCAGTATTGAGAATAATGAAGCTAATTCGTTTCAATATATAAAAAAATGGGAGAAACAGCCAGAGACAGATATGTCCGTTCCTTTAGGAGCAGGAGCAATCGTCTCCAACCCAACGGACCTCAACCGGTTTATGAAAGCGCTATTTGATGGGGACATCATTTCTAAAGAAAGCCTTGATATGATGACAAGCATAAAAGATGGCTATGGTATGGGTATGTTTCAAGTTCCCTTTTATAAAAAGAGAGGTTACGGACATACAGGCGGTATAGACGGTTTTTCGTCTGTAGCCTATTATTTTCCTGAGGACGAACTTTCTATTGCTTTGACATCCAACGGACACAGATATAGCAACAATGATTTTATCATCGCAGGTTTAAGTGCTTTTTATGGTAAACCATTCGAGATTCCAAGTTTCAAAACAATTCAGATAACCCCAGAAGAACTAGAAAAATACATAGGAGTCTACTCCAGTGAACAAATCCCTTTAAAAATGACCATCACACAAAATAACGGCACACTGTATGGTCAAGCTACGGGGCAATCTGCATTTCCACTAGATGCCAAGGAGCAGGATATTTTTGAATTTTCAGCAGCAGGCTTGCAATTAGAATTTCAACCTATAAAAAATAGCATGACCTTAAAACAAGGTGGTGGCAGTTTTACATTTATAAAGGATTAGACCTTAGGACGAAATCCCCAAAGGCTTATATTTCTCTGCTTACATCCAAACAACTTTTTCTGCTATTGGTTTTCTTTTCTGCTCCATAAGTTCATCTTCGAAATGACCCATATAAAAAAAGCCTAGACATTTTTCACCTTCGTTCATGGGCAGAAATTCGTCCATATAGGTTATCAGTCCCGGAGAACTCCAGTAACAACCAATTCCCATTTCCGTGCAACAGAGCCACATATTTTGCACTGCCATTGCTGTAGCTGCAATTTCCTCCCATTCGGGGACAGATTCCATAGGGTCGCGCTGCATGCAAATAGCAATGATAGCGCCAGCCTTCTTAGGATTTTCAATAAGTTTTTGAGATTTAAGCTGTTTTGGTTTTGGGGTAGTATCTATATAGGTATTGGATAAAAACGCACCAAGTTCCGCTCGCTTTTCGCCTTGTATCACTTTAAAGCGCCAAGGTTCTGTTTTTTTATGATTGGGGGCCCAATTTGCAGCTTCTAGGATTTTTTCGATGTCCTTCTTTAGTATTCGCTTATCTATATATTGTGCAGGAAAAACAGAACGTCTATTTTTTATTAAATCAAAAATCATACTATATTATTTTCTTTTGTCTGAAGATGCGTTTAAAAGTAAATCCATACAATTTTTTAACACAGGATTAGCGTTTTCCTTCTTCCATATAACAGAAAGCAAAGCACGTTGCTTCACATCCTTTAAGGCAATAAACTTTACTCGCATTTGAAATCCTGCCTGCAATGCTGAGGGGACAATGGCAATACCCAACTTATTTTCCACCAATTTAAAAATAGTATGTGCGTGAACAGATTTATGGGATACCTTGGGCTTAAAACCTGCATCTGCACAAATACCAATAATAGTATCATAGTAATAGGGACTATAATCCTGACTAAACAATATAAAATCATCGGCTGCAAAGCGCTCCATTCCTCTGTAATCCCCAATTAACATTGGGTAACTTTCAGGCAAAACCAAAGAAAAGGTGTCTTCAAACACTGTTTGCATATGTAAATCTGCAGGAACCCTGTCCAAACGAACAAAGCCTATATCCAATTCATTATTTAATACAGCACCTACCTGTTCCAAATTAGAACGTTCTTCTAAGGACGTTTTTATTTTTGGATATTCATTCTTAACGGCTACCAAAAGTTCAGGAATCACATTCTGCATGGCAGAACCTAAAAAACCGATACGTAGTTCGCCTGTATCACCATCTCCAATGTGCTGTAACTCCCTCTTGGTATCTTTTAAAAGTATAAAGATATCCTCCGCCCTACTTTTCAAATAGTGGCCTGCTGGGGTTAGCTCAACTTTTTTATTGTTCCGTAAAAAAAGTTTTGCCTGCAAAAGGGTTTCCATCTGCTTAATTTGCCTACTTAAGCCAGGTTGTGATATAAATAATTTTTCTGCTGCCTTTCTAAAATGTAGCTCTTCCGCTACAGCCAAAAAATAGGTGAGATGTCTTAATTCTATTTGATTACTCATAGTTATTGATCATGCACCAAAATGGTATTGGTAATTATCAAACTTAATTGATAATTTTATAGAACAAAAACAAATTAGATGGATACGCTATCAAAATCGTTCAAATTAGGAGAAAAATGGCTTACCGCTAGCACTGCCCTGCAGATAGCAAAGGGTCGTATTAAGATTGAGCTATCAAAGTCTACTCGCGAAAAAGTAATTAAGAGTTGGGAAATTGTACAACGTATTGTTGACAAAGGCCATGCCGTCTACGGAATCAATACCGGTTTTGGTCCCTTGTGTACGACCAAAATATCAAAATCAGAAACCAGCATCTTACAAACCAATATTCTAAAGAGTCACAGCGTTGGTGTGGGAAAACCTATACCTAGCACGATAGCGAAGCTGATGCTCATCTTGAAGGCCCATTCACTTGCAAAAGGATATTCTGGAATATCGGAAACCACCTTGGACCGCATCCTTTGGCATATTCAAAATGATGCTATTCCAATAGTACCATCGCAAGGTTCTGTTGGAGCATCGGGAGATTTAGCACCACTTTCCCATTTATTTCTACCCTTAATAGGCTTAGGAAAAGTGAGGTATAAAAAAGAAACCATTACAACGGAAGCACTTTTTGAACGTACCGGGCTGGCGCCACTTACATTAGGTCCAAAAGAGGGTCTTGCATTAATTAATGGCACGCAATTCATTGCCGCCCATGCGGTACGAGTGGTAGAAAAATTACACTCCGTATTATCTCAGGCAGATATCATCGGTGCTATGATGATAGAAGGCCTGCAAGGCTCTGTTAAACCTTTTTATAACGAATTACACGCCTTGCGTCCTTTTAAGGGAAACATTCATGTGGCCAAGCGCGTAAAACGTTTGCTGAAAGGATCGGAAATTATGGAAGACCATATTGACTGTGAACGGGTACAGGACCCATACTCCATCCGCTGTATTCCACAAGTACATGGCGCCTCTAGAAACGCTTGGCTTCATTTGAAGGAATTATTGGAGATAGAATTGAACTCGGTTACGGACAATCCCGTAATCATTGACGAAGAACTAACCATTAGCGGTGGTAACTTTCACGGGCAGCCCTTGGCCATGGCTTTAGACTATGCCTGCTTGGCAGCTTCAGAAATAGGCAATATTTCCGACCGGCGTATCTATTTGGCCTTGGAAGGGAACAGTCCTGGGGTGCCAAAATTACTTATGGCAGACACTGGTATCAACTCCGGTTATATGATTTTGCAGTATACTACAGCCGCCCTTGCGAGTGAGAACAAGGGACTATGTTTTCCATCCAGTGCAGACAGTATCCCTACCTCACTAGGCCAGGAGGATCATGTAAGCATGGGGTCTATTGGAGGGCGTAAAGCATTGCAGGTTATAGGAAATGTAGAAAAAATACTCGCCATTGAATTATTGACCGCTGCACAAGCCTTTGAATTTCGAAAGCCGATGAAGTCTGGTATATTCCTTGAAGAAATTCATAAGGAAATACGGAAAAAAGTAGCTTTTGCAGATAAGGACCGAGTGTTCGCTGACGACATTCAAGAAGGAATTAAAATGGTCAAGAACAAGACCATTATTAGGTTGATTGAGCGAATTAGCGAAAAAGAAGGAATATCTTTAAAGACGAAGTTCTCTAAGGAATTTGAGAACTACTAAATAGCTTAAAAAATGAACAATTTAAAACTGATTGGGCCTTTTAAACAACTCATCCCTATGACTGGCCTACCCATAAAGGGAGCGCTTACAGATGAGCAGTTAGTAATTTTAGAAGACACCGGGATAGTTATTGATGGCGAACATATTAAGCATATTGGGAAGTTCCATGACCTAAAACAACAGTTTAAAGATATCCAAATCCAAGAACTACAGGGTGATCATACCTGTCTTCCCGGTTTTGTTGATGCACACACTCATATTTGTTTTGGAGGCACAAGAGCCAATGATTATGCCATGCGAAACGCAGGAAAGAGCTATTTGGAAATTGCCAAAGCCGGCGGTGGTATCTGGGACACCGTAGTGCAGACAAGAAAAGCAAGTAAGGCGGAACTTGTAAAAGGAACTATAAAACGGGCAAATCGACACTTAAAAAATGGTGTTACCACCTTGGAGGTAAAAAGTGGTTATGGACTTTCTGTAGATGAAGAACTTAAGATGTTATATGCCATAAAGGAAGCTGATGAAGCAATTCCATCAGATTTAATTCCCACCTGTTTGGCCGCACATATGCTTCCCAAAGATTATGAAGGAAGTGCCGAATCCTATTTGGAAGAAATAAGTACCAAGCTATTTCCGTTGCTAAAGGAGGAAAATCTAGCAAATCGCATAGATGCCTTTATAGAAGAAAGCGCTTTTTCTGCTTCCCAAATTAAACCATACTTTGAAAAAGCTCAGAAAATGGGCTTTGATATTACGGTACATGCCGATCAATTTTCTACTAGCGGAAGCAAAGTAGCCGTAGATTTTGAAGCCATAAGTGCAGACCATTTAGAAGCTAGTGCGGTAAAGGAAATAGAATTATTGGCTAAAAGTGATGTTATTGCTACTGCTTTGCCTGGAGCTTCTTTAGGTTTAGGTTGTGCGTTCACTCCTGCTAGAAGATTGCTAGATGCCGGTGGCACATTGGCTATTGCAAGCGACCATAATCCGGGTTCCGCCCCGATGGGAGATTTATTGACCCAAGCGGCTATTCTAGGTGCTTTTGAAAAACTAAGCAATGCGGAGGTGATAGCGGGTATTACCTACCGCGCTGCAGCTGCGCTAAACCTTACCGACCGTGGAACTTTAGAAGCAGGACAATTAGCCGATTTTAATCTGTTTCACACGGGTAATTATCAGGAAATACTATACAACCAAGGCAATCTAAAACCATGTGTAGTTTTTAAAAGAGGTGTTAAAATATTTGATAAACATCATTAGTGGTTGGTTGTTAGCATAAAAATTAAAAAAATGGATTTTAAATCTTTAGTACAACAGGGTATAGCGGTAGAACTTCCTAAAAAGAAAGAACGTTCCAGTGAACTTAGTCACGCTCCCAAACGAAAGGACATCCTATCACTAGAAGAGAAGAAGCTGGCAATTAGAAACGCCTTACGCTATTTTCCAAAAGCTTGGCATCAGGAACTCTCAAAAGAATTCGCTGCTGAACTTGGTGACTTTGGTAGAATTTACATGTATCGGTTTATGCCGCAGTACAAAATGTATGCACGTCCTATTAGTGAATACCCTGCCCAGACTTCCCAAGCGGCCGCTTTAATGCTCATGATTCAAAACAATTTGGATCCTGCCGTAGCCCAACACCCAGAAGAGCTAATTACATACGGTGGTAACGGTGCCGTATTCCAAAATTGGGCGCAATACCTACTCACCATGCACTATTTGGCCACGATGACAGCCGAACAAACGCTCCATATCTATTCCGGGCATCCTATGGGTCTTTTCCCATCTTCAAAGGAAGCGCCCAGAGTCGTAGTTACAAACGGAATGATGATTCCTAACTACTCCAAACCAGACGATTGGGAAAAATACAACGCACTTGGCGTTACCCAATATGGACAAATGACCGCAGGTTCCTACATGTATATTGGCCCACAAGGTATCGTTCATGGTACGGCTATTACTGTAATGAACGCTTTTAGAAAAGTCTTAAAATCCGATGAAACTTCAGCTGGAAAAATCTTTCTCACCGCTGGTCTGGGAGGTATGAGCGGGGCACAACCCAAAGCGGGAAATATTGCCGGATGCATTACCATTTGCGCAGAGGTGAATGCTGTCGCAGCTACCAAAAGGCATGAACAAGGTTGGGTAGATGAACTAATAGATGATATTACAGTTCTTGTCACCCGCACACGAGAAGCCGTGCTACAAAAAGAGATTGTATCCTTAGCATTTATTGGTAATGTAGTCGAAGTCTGGGAGCGTTTTGATAGCGAAAATATCTTCATTCATTTAGGGTCGGATCAAACTTCACTACACAATCCTTGGGCTGGAGGTTATTATCCCGTAGGATTATCCTTTGCCAAAGCGAACCAAATGATGAGTGAGGATACCGAAGAATTCAAAAACAAGGTACAAGAATCTTTACGCAGACAAATGAATGCCATTAACAATCACGCAAAAAAAGGCACCTACTTTTTCGACTACGGCAATGCCTTTTTACTAGAAGCTTCACGTGCCGGGGCGGATGTTATGGCTCCAAACAATATAGATTTCAAATATCCCTCTTATGTGCAGGATATTCTTGGTCCCATGTGTTTTGATTATGGTTTTGGTCCTTTCCGTTGGGTATGTTCCTCCGGAAAACCAGAAGACCTCAGAAAAACAGATGCCATTGCCTTAAAAGTTATGCAGGGAATAGAACAGACTGCACCGCCTGAAATACGACAGCAGATGCAGGACAACATCAAATGGATACAGGACGCTGAAGAAAACAAATTGGTAGTTGGGTCACAAGCACGTATACTCTATGCCGACGCAGAAGGGCGTGCTAAAATTGCTGAAGCTTTTAACCAAGCTATCGCTACCGGAGAACTTTCTGCCCCTATTATTTTAGGACGTGACCATCATGATGTGAGCGGCACAGATTCTCCTTTTAGGGAAACGAGTAATATCTACGACGGCAGTAAATTTACGGCCGATATGGCGATACATAATGTCATAGGGGATAGTTTTAGAGGTGCAACATGGGTATCTATCCATAACGGTGGTGGCGTAGGTTGGGGTGAGGTAATCAATGGTGGTTTTGGTATGCTACTTGATGGCTCACAAGAAGCTAGCAGAAAACTTAAAAACATGCTCTTTTATGATGTAAACAATGGCATATCTAGAAGAAGTTGGGCCAGAAATAAGGAAGCTATTTTTGCTATTGAACGGGAAATGGCTCGGACTCCAGAACTTACTGTTACTTTACCTAACTTAGTAGAGGATGAATTACTAAACGATTTGTTTTAATAAAAAGTTAGCACATGCCGCTTTACAGCAAGACAAATCCTAATAGCTACATAGGCAGGGTATCTAATGATAACCTTTATCTACATGAGAAAGTTTCCTGCCCAGATTTCGCTTCACTTACTAAATCCTCTGAAAAATGCATGGCACTTTTGGGCTACGCCTGTGACGAGGGAGTAAAGCGTAATGACGGTCGCGTTGGTGCTGTAAAAGGTGCAGATGCTATCCGAAAACAACTAGGGAAATTACCAAACCATTTAGCACATGAAACTGCTTTGCTTGATGTGGGTACGCTAACATGTTCAGATGCTGATTTGGAAGCCACTCAGAAAATGCTTTCGGAAAAAGTAAAAAACCTTCTAGATTCCAATATATTTCCTATCATTTTAGGCGGAGGACATGACATCGCTTACGGGACCTACAATGGAATTAAGGACCATCTAGGCAGCGCTAAAACCATAGGTATTATTAATTTTGATGCTCATTTTGACCTACGGTCAAATAAAAAAGAAAACACCTCAGGAACGCCCTTTTATCAAATCGCAAAGGATTGTGAGGAAGAAGGCACCGCCTTTCATTATTTATGTTTGGGAATTCGTGATGACGCCAACGATGCATCGCTCTTCGAAACTGCAAAAGAACTGGACGTCAAATACATATTACGCGATACTTTCCGCATAGAATTCCATAACGAAATTAATGCTTGGATTAACGCTTTTATGCAGAACGTGGATACCGTTTATGTTACTATTGATTTAGATGGCTTTTCTTCTGCATACGCCCCAGGGGTTAGTGCACCATCCCCTATGGGATTTACACCAGATGTAGTTTTGGCTTCGCTAAAAACCATAATTACGTCCAATAAACTAGTAGCCTTGGATATTGCTGAACTAAACCCCAATTTTGACATAGACAATCAGACAGCGCGATTGGCTGCGTCTTTAGTCCATACGGTAATACATAGTCTTTAAGAAGACCTCTCCTTTTAGAAGCTTATCAAAACAAAAAAAGCCTCCCTTTATGGAAAGCCTTTCATTGGTTACAACCGATTAAAATCGGTCAACACAACATGCTCTAAACTATGTTTAGAACACAACACAACGTAACAAAGATAGCAAAGGTTTTTAATATTTTAGAAATCCTTTCTCATTTTTTTATCCGATGAACTACCGTTTACACCTTTTACTTTCCAAAAGTAGAATTTGCTTATTATAGATAAAATTCAGGTTTATAGGTTTAGGCGTAATACGGCCTACAATCATCGATAATCCTAGTAGGTAAACGGTTTCAGCGCTATCCTTGAATACAGGACATTACTTTGGTACTTCCTAACAACCAATAACTTACTGTATGTATTTAAGAACTGCTTTTTATATCATCGTACTAATCTCACTTCTTTCCTGTAATAATGACAAAGCTAAAAATCAAAATCTTTTAGCTATGAATACGTATGACACAACAGCTAAAAATCCAGCCCGTAAGAATCTAACATCCGTAAAAAGATGGGTCTCTTCTATGCAACACAATTCGGGTCTAATGGAGAGTGCTGAAAACACCAATTTTGTATCGCTATATGATAATGCCTTGGCAACCATTTTTTTTATTCAAGAAGATGAAAGAGCTAAAGCGGAAGCTATATTGGATTTCTATTTAAATAGAATGGATGACGAGGTTCTTCGCAATGGCGGACTGTACCAAACAAGAACAACCACAGGCGAGGAAGCACAGACCTTATGGATGGGTGACAATGCATGGCTTTTAATAGCCATAAACCATTACAATAAGGCTTATGACTCCACCAAATACGACAAATTAGGCAATGGATTGGAAAAATGGCTTCGTTCCCTACAAGATGAGGATGGTGGTCTAATTGGTGGTAAACGGGCAAACGGGCAAGAAATGCCTAAAATTACGGAAGGAATCATTACTGCCTTTAATGCCGTACAAGGATATGATGATTTTCATAAAAACATCCTTAGATTCCTAAAAAACAACCGCTGGGATAGCAAAAATAACCTCTTATTAGCATGGCCGGAAAATCCTAAATACGCCTATGCGATGGATGTACATTCTTTGAGCAGTGCAATTTTTCCTGACATGTCAGAAGAGGTGCTACATGAAGCTGACCGCTACTTAAACCAACAAGAAATGACCACTACAGGGGTACTTATTAATGGTTACGGCTTTGATGAAGATAAGGACGTTATCTGGTTAGAAGGCACGGCACAAATGGCAGTAGCTTTTAACAACGCAAACAGACCAGACTTAGCCAAAACTCTACTGGTAGAGTTAGATAAAAGCATAGTGAACGCAACTACAGCAACTAATACAAAAGGATTGCCATATGCAACAAACCCTGGCAGCAGCTATGGTGCAGGAGCGTTATGGAATCATGCACATACAAAACCAGCACTTTCTGCAACAATCTGGTACGTATTCGCAAAAACCGACTTTAACCCATTAGCTTTAGCAAAAGATAAGATGATACCAGAAGAAGATAAATTTTGGGTACTGCCTTCTATTAATTAGAAAAGGACATTTCTTTCCTATTTTTCTTAGAGGAACTTCCCATGCTTAATTCTGGAATCACCAAAAGTGGGGTATGGGAGTGGAATGCTACTCTTTTAACTACTGGTTCTCTTGTTAAACGCTCCATATAACTATGCTGATAATGCAACATGGCCAATAAATGAATATCTAGTTCTACAGCAAAGGTTTCCAAGGTCTTTGAGACCGAATTTAATTCCGAAACGGTATGCACATAATGCTCTACTTTGCCTAAGTATTTACGAAGCATACTTAAGTTAAATTCCTGTATTTCAGTTAAGGCTTTAATTTCGTATTGCACATGAACAATCCTTACAACAGCTCCAAAAGAAGTAGCTAAATCAAGAACGGGTTTCAACTCAGACTTCGTGTAAAATCGATTAAAGTCTGTAGCAAATGCTATTTCGGTGGGTTTTATATAATCAAAATTTTGCGGAATAGCCAAAACTGGACAATTCTTAACTGACTTAATAATACGAACGGCATTACTTCCCATAAATACTTCCTCTAAGCCACTAGCACCTTTGGTTCCTAACAACACCATGTCTATGTTATTCTGGATAACTGTCTCCATTACCTCATCTATAAGTAAGCTAAAAGAGGAAATGGTTTTAAAATGATGATTATCGTTGGGATACCCTTCTTCTATTCTGAGTATTGTTTTTGCTAAGCCGTTTATAGAACCTTCATGAGCTGCATTGGCAAGAAGGCCGGTTTCCAAAGAGGCTGCCATAAACCTACTATGCGCTATTGCCGGAGTATACGTATTCAGTAAATAAAACGTACATTCTTCACTTTTAAAAAGCGATAAAGCATATTTAATTGCATTCCATGAATTATCGGAAAAATCTGTGGGAATCAATACTCGTTTCATGTGCTTATTTCATTAGTCACAAAGTCACCTATAAACCCTATTTGTCCATTGGTAGGTTTAACGTTCGAAAACAATTAGCGCCTTTACATTAGCGAATCATTTTAAAACAAAGGGTTACATCTAATCTTAGTAAATTACAAGGTAAAAGTAGACCTAACTATAAATGCAAACTATGACAATTATCAGGTTTTAGTTAAAGACCTACTAAAAACCATCCACCATATCTTGAAGAGCTTTTTCATTAGCAATAGCAATCTTCTTACCTGAAGTCTTTAAATAACCTAGTTTCTTAAATTCAGAAATGACCCGTATACAAGATTCTGTTGCCGTTCCCACTATACTGGAAATATCCTCACGGGATAGTATTAGGCGTAAAAAACCATCAGCATCCTCGCCATGGGTGTTTTTTAAGTATAAAAAAGCTTCTGCAATACGCTGTTTTACCGTTTTTTGACTCATGTTTATAATCACATCGTCCGCCTCTTTTAGTTCATGGGCTAAATGGCGTAAAACCTCTAATGAAAAGTTAGGATTGGTATGCAGCGTGTTTACAATGCCTTCTTTTGGGATAAAACAAACCTCCATATCACTTACCGCAGTTGCCGTTAAGTTTGCCTGTTCCTCTGCAATAACCGAGCGCTGACCAATGATTTCTCCCTTTGAGGCTAGTTTTACAATTTGGTCCTTCCCATTTGGACTTAGCTTTGCTAATTTTGAAACACCACCACGCACGCAATACACCCCATCCAGCTTGTCACCTTCTTGGAAAATGATTTCTCCTTTTTTAAAATTTTTGCTGATTTTTGAATCTGAGACTCTCTTAAGTTCATGCTTTGTCATTGCCCGTAACGAATTGAACTCACGCACAATACAATTTTCACAACGATTATTCATTTCTTCATGCTCCATACAAAAATATTTACCTTCTGATTCCAAAATACAAGTTAGCAAAAATCACAACCTTAAAGATCATAGCTTTTACTAATTTATACTGAAAAAATTCTCAACTAATCTAGTTAACTTGCAATACCCAAGTTACAGTTCGCAATAATATGAACACTTACGTTATACAAAAATAGAGATTAGTCAAAACGTAAAACATGACATATGTCATGTTTTAAACTTCACTTTATCTACATTTTTGCACTAGGTATAAGCATGGAGATATGGATAAACAAAATTGCTATCACTGCGGGGATGACTGCGGGGATGGAATAATTGAGTTTGATGAGAAGCATTTTTGTTGTCATGGATGCAAAACCGTTTATGAGATTTTTAGTTCCAATGACCTATCCTATTATTATGATATACAGCAAGCTGCTGGGGCCACGCCAACAGTGGTTGAAGGAAAATATGATTTTCTAGATACTCCTGCTATTGTTGAAAGACTGACAGAGTTCAACGATGGCAGCCTACAAATCATAAACCTTTACATTCCACATATTCATTGTAGTTCCTGTATTTGGATATTGGAAAATCTTAACAAGCTGAACCCTTTCATAAATAGCTCACAAGTAGATTTTCCTAAAAAGACAGTACGCGTAACTTACAATAGTAAGGAAGTTTCTTTAAAAGAGACTGTAAGCCTTTTGGCAAGAATAGGTTACGAACCTAATATTTCATTGGATGATTTTGACAATGATAAAAAAACAAAGGACAGGAGCCTTATCTATAAACTAGGTATCGCAGGGTTTGCTTTTGGGAATATTATGTTCCTCTCATTTCCAGACTATTTAGACCTATCTTCTAATACTACATCAGGTGGAGAGTTTTGGCTGAATCAATATGAAGGCGTTTTTCGCTGGTTGATGTTTACCTTCTCCTTACCCGTAGTTTTTTATTCAGGTGCAGGCTATTTTATATCAGCCTATAAAGGACTTCGTTCAAAATTATTAAATATTGATGTGCCAATTGCGTTAGGTATCCTGGTACTTTTCATTAGAAGTACTTTAGAAATTATCTTTGATTGGGGAGGCGGTTTTTTCGATTCCCTTACAGGCTTAGTCTTCTTTCTGTTATTAGGCAAGTTCTTTCAGCAAAAGACCTATTCTTTTCTATCCTTTGAACGTGATTATAAATCTTACTTCCCTATCGCAGTAACCTTAGTTAGAGGACAAGGAAAAGAGGAAAGTATACAAGTACATGAAATAGGAAAAGGAGACCGATTACTTATACGAAACGAGGAAATCATTCCCGTGGATGGTGTTTTGCTAAGCGAAAACGCGCGAATAGATTATAGTTTTGTAACAGGCGAGTCGGAACCTGTGCATAAGGTATCCGGAGACAAACTTTTTGCCGGTGGTAAACAAGTTGAAGGTGCCATGGAAATGGAAGCTATAAAATCGGTTTCCCAGAGTTATTTGACCCAACTCTGGAGCAACTCGGTCTTTCAAACGGATAAATCCTCCAAATTTCAAACCTTAACGGACAGTATAGGAAAGCGCTTTACTATAGGCGTATTAACAATTGCAATTATAGCCACCTTTGTTTGGCTTTACCTAGACCCAAACAAAGCTATGAATGTCTTTACGGCGGTACTTATCATCGCTTGCCCATGTGCTATTGCCTTAGCTGCACCATTTACCTTAGGAAACATGCTGCGCATCTTTGGCAGGAAACAATTCTATTTAAAAAATACACAAACCATAGAACAATTAGCGAAAATAGATACCGCTATTTTCGATAAAACAGGAACGATTACAACCGTCCAAAAAAGCACGGCCAGTTATGAGGGCATGCCTTTAACAGCCGAGGAAGAATCGCTTTTAAAGAACACCCTTCGAGCGTCCAATCATCCTTTAAGTCGAACCTTATATGCTATCTTAGCGGAACAAAATATTTTCACGCTAGACCAATATGAGGAGCATTTAGGAAAGGGACTGGAAGCGAGTAAGGGTACAGATCATATAAAAATTGGTTCGGCGGATTTTGTAGGGAATCCAGAAAATGAAAATTCTTTAGATACGGCCGTACACATTGCAAATAACAACGACTATAAAGGAAAGTACATATTTCACAACCACTATAGAGATGGTGTTTCTGACGTTTTCCGATCGATGGCAGAGACTTTGAATTTGGCTATTCTATCCGGTGATAACGCGGGTGAAAAGTCCCGTTTGGAAGCACTGCTACCAAAACTTACGCCCTTATACTTCAACCAAAAACCAAAGGACAAACTAGCCTTTATTGAGTCGCTTCAGGAACAGGGAAAAAAAGTAATGATGGTAGGTGATGGACTCAACGATGCCGGAGCCTTGGCACAAGCGGAAGTGGGGATAGCAATATCTGAGAATATAAATGTGTTCTCCCCCGCGTGTGATGGTATATTGGCTGCCTCTAAATTTAAAGAACTGTATCCGTATATATTGGCATCCAAAAAGGCGATAAAGATTATTAAACTAAGTTTTATGTTGTCTTTGGCCTATAACGTTGTGGGACTCTATTTTGCTGTAACAGGGCAGTTGGAGCCGGTGATTGCTGCCATATTAATGCCCCTAAGCTCTATAAGTGTAGTAGGTTTCACAACGCTAATGACCAACTTCTTAGGTAGAAAATTAAAATAATTTGTAAACCTGACAAAAGTCATATATATTGCTAGTGCATCATGTTATTTTTACATCAGAATTCAGGTAGGTATGAGTGTTATTTATATTTTATTATCAATTAGTATAGCGGTAGCTATACTATTTTTCATAGCCTTTATTGTATCGGTACGAAGTGGTCAGTA
>RCND010000750.1_pt1 | contig 18651 bp, 16 predicted proteins | sample 2041351 | NCBI WGS metagenome assembly RCND01 (sample SAMN09708230, study PRJNA481090) | Marine sediment metagenome, whole genome shotgun sequencing project. | biome: marine sediment; feature: ocean; material: sediment; isolation source: Sewage treatment plant 12B marine sediment (STP12B) ... | reverse complement strand
AGCTCTTTTCTTCATTACTAAAAATAATACGAGTCCCAAACTTCCACAGATAGCGAAGCCAATAAATAAAGGCAATGCTGTAGTTTTAACGAAACCACCAATAAAGGTGGCTATTGGTACCGCCATCAAGGTTGATAAAAAACCTGTCATGGCAGAGCCGATGCCCGCCACATGACCGATGGGTTCCATGGCAATAGCCCGTAGGTTCCCAAAAAGAAACCCTAAAGTGAAGAATTGCAAGGTCATAAAGGTAACAAGCGTCCATAAACCAGGGTTTTCGGTATTCCAAAATACTATAGCATAAGTAATGGAAATACCACAGAATAATATCAAAGCATTAAAAGCCAATCTACGCATCCCCAAACGGACCACAAGTGTACCGTTTGTAAATGTAGCCGCGCCTATCGCTATGGCCATGCCTGCAAAGATATACGGAAACTCATCAACCAAATAATACTGTTTCTCAAAAATATGTTGTGAAGCACTTAAAAACACCATAAAAGAGCCTGTAATAAATCCTGAAATGATAGTAAACCCAACAGTTTCTTTATGCTTTATGACTTCTCGGAACCCATTAACAAAGATGTGCCTATCGAATCGAACTTGATACGCTTTTTTTAAAGTTTCAGGTTGACGTATCCAAAACCAAATAGATACCAAAACACCAAAGATCAATTGCACATAAAAAATGGCTTGCCAACTATAATGATCTAATAAAAATTTACCTAAGGCGGGAGCCACAACAGGAACTAAAATAAACAAAGCAGTTACAAATGACATGATGCGCGCCATATAGTCTCCTTTATAAGAATCTCTAATAATCGAAATACTAATCGCTCTCGGAGCAGAAAGACCAATACCTTGTAAAATACGACCTGCCACCATCATTTCTAAAGAAGTTGCCGCTGTACAGACAAAACTCGCGATCACAAAAACACCAAACCCAATCATAACAATGGGTTTTCTGCCAAAACTATCAGATAACGGACCGAATAGTAATTGTCCGAAACCCAAGCCTAAAAAAATCATGGTAATGAGCAATTGATTATTTGTAGCCGAGGTATTGTTAACAGCTTCTCCAATCTGCGATAAAGCAGGTAATAATGCATCTATCGATAATGCCACAATTGACATTAAAGAAGCCATTAAAACGATAAATTCTACTGCAGGTTTTGCATTATTTTCTTGCATCGCGCAAATGTAAGTCAATTCTTGTTCCTATACCTCAATAGACTGTTATGATCTAAGTTCTTTGTTAAACATTTGCTAAAATCTATTGAGGGTTGATTCATATTGGTATCTTTAAAATTCTAAACAATCAATTAAATGCGTCTAAAAAAAGTATTACTACCATCATTAACACTATTTATGTGTACCGCCGTTTTTTCAACACTATTTATGTGTAACAACATTGTTGCACAAGACTTAACTTTTGAGGAATACAATCCAAAATCAACCTTGGTAGTACCTGGAAAACTTATTAAAAAAGCAAAATTTCCATTTATTGACGTTCACGGACATCAATACCGTATGCCAGAACAAGACCTAACGCCTGTTGTAGCCGCAATGGACACCCTAAATATGGGTATTATGGTCAACTTGAGCGGGCGTTCTGGTGAAAATCTAATCAAATCTGTGAAAAACATCTCAGATAATGCGCCAAATCGTTTTGTGGTCTTTGCCAACGTCGACTTTAAAGGAGTTGGTGAAAAAGACTGGGCAAAACAGGCTGCGACTCAATTGGAAGCCGATGTTAAAAATGGTGCTAGAGGCCTCAAAGTCTACAAAAGTTTAGGACTGCGAAATACAGATACAGATGGCAAGCGTATCGCTATTGACGACCCCCGTCTTGATCTTATTTGGGCGAAATGTGGTGAACTGGGTATACCAGTATTGATTCATGCTGCCGACCCCAAGTCATTTTGGGATCCGTTTGATGGCGACAATGAACGTTGGTTGGAGTTAAAAACACATCCTAGAAGAAAACGCGATGCTAGTAATCCGGTGCCATGGGAGCAAATCATACAAGAGCAACACAATATGTTTAAAAAACATCCGAAAACACAATTTATCAATGCACATATGGGATGGTTTGCCAATGATTTGGGAAAACTAGCTAAATTAATGGATGAAATGCCAAATATGGCGGTTGAAATTGGTGCTATCATTGCCGAATTAGGACGCCAACCTCGTTTTGCAAAAGCTTTTTTTACAAAATATCAAGATCGAATTTTATTCGGTAAAGACAGCTGGAAACCTGAAGAATTTCCTACCTATTTCAGAGTACTCGAAAGTGCTGATGAATATTTTCCGTACCATAAAAAATACCACGCTTTTTGGTCTATGTATGGTTTAGATTTAGAAGATGACATCCTAAAGAAAGTATATTATAAAAATGCGTTGCGTATCGTACCAGGTTTAGACAAAAGCTTGTTTCCAAAATAAAGTCAATTCATGAAATTTAGAAAAGCAACCAAAGAAGACATTCCACAAATAGTCAACATGATTGCCGATGATGCATTAGGCGCGCTACGTGAGGCATATAAAGACCCATTGCCTACGGTCTATTATGATGCCTTTAAAAAAATTGATGCCGATTCAAATCAAGAGTTAATTGTGATACAAGATTCAGACAGTTCGATCGTTGGAACACTTCAATTAAGCTTTATTCAATATCTCACTTACCAAGGAGGTATCAGAGCACAAATAGAAGCGGTACGCATACGAAAAGATAAACGAGGTAGTGGTTTAGGTGAAACCTTATTTAAATGGGCCATACAGCACGCAAAAGACAGAAATGCTCACGTAGTGCAATTGACTACAGATAAGAAACGGCCTGAAGCACTTATTTTTTATGAAAAACTAGGCTTCAAAAGATCGCATGAAGGAATGAAAATGCATATAACAGATTAAAAGAAAATTGCTTGCGCTAAGCGAAACGTATTGGCATGTGCTTCAATAATCTGTTTGATATCTGGTGAATAACCACCTCCCATCGAAGCCGCTAACGGAATTTTTTGCTGCTTCGCAAATTTTAAAATGACTTCATCGCGCTGTTTACATCCTTTTTGAGTCAATGATAATCTCCCTAACTTATCTGTTTCTAACACGTCGACACCGCATTGATAAAAAACAAAATCTGGTGTAAACTGTTGTGAAATATTCTCAAGACCCTGTTCTAGGAAGTATAAATAATCACGATCTTTAATACCTTCTTCAAGGGGAATATCTAAGTCTGATCTTTCTTTATGAAACGGGTAATTCATTTTTCCATGCATACAAAAAGTAAAAACATTTGGATTTTCTTGAAAAATTTCAGCAGTTCCGTTGCCTTGATGAACATCTAAGTCGATAATTAAAATTTGTGTAGCTAAACCTTGTTTTAATAAATAATTGGCTGCAATAGCATTATCATTTAATAGGCAAAAGCCTTCTCCTCTATCAGTAAATGCATGATGTGTTCCCCCGGCAATATTCATGGCGCAACCATACTCTAAAGCGAATTCAGCACAAGCTACTGTGCCGCCTACTAAGGTAAGCTCTCGTTCTATTAATTGTTGAGATTGTGGAAATCCTATTTTACGAACTTCTTGTTTCGAAAGTTGTTGCGTTGTTAATTTGTGCCAATACGGTCTTGTATGGGTTTCTAAAACGATGGCCTCACTCACCACTTTTGGCTTAAAAAAATTAAGCTCCGAAACGGTACCCTCATGGAGTAGTTGCTGTGGTAGCAACGAATACTTCTCCATTGGAAAACGGTGATTTTCAGGTAATGGATGATGATAAATAGGGTGTAACGCAATTTTAAACATGTAAAAAACTTGACATGTTAAAAATACCCACAATTTTTATAGCTAGCAATAATTTTTGAAACGGTTTAATGTGTCGACACTTATAATGGAATATTTCCATGCTTACGTTTGGGCCCATCAACTTTTTTATCTTCTAACATTGAAAAAGCTTTGATCAATTTGCGTCGTGTATTTTTTGGTAAAATAACCTCATCAATAAAACCACGCTCCGCTGCGCTATAAGGATTGGCGAATAATTCGGCGTATTCTGCTTCTTTTTCTTTCCATTTTGCCTCTGGATCTTCGGCAGTTACTATTTCTTTTTTAAAGATGATCTCTGCCGCTCCCTTAGCTCCCATTACGGCTATTTCGGCACTAGGCCATGCAAAATTCATATCGGCACCAATGTGCTTAGAATTCATCACATCATAGGCACCACCATATGCTTTTCGTGTAATTACTGTCACTCGCGGCACAGTAGCTTCACTAAATGCATATAACAACTTAGACCCCTCCACAATAATACCATTCCATTCTTGATCTGTTCCTGGCAAGAAACCTGGAACGTCTTCTAAGACCAATAAAGGAATATTAAAGCAGTCGCAAAAACGCACAAAACGTGCAGCCTTTTTTGAGCTTTTTACCCCTAAAACACCAGCTAAAAACATGGGTTGATTCGCAACAATACCAATACTTCTTCCACCGAGACGTGCAAAACCGACAATGATATTTTCGGCATAATCTTTATGAATTTCATAAAAAGAATCTGAGTCTATGATTCCATTAATGACCGCATGCATATCATACGGTTTATTCGTGTTATCAGGAACGATGGATGAAAGTTCCTCTCTTGTTTCATCGGCTAGTTTATATGGTAATTGTATCGCTTTTTCTGTATTATTTTGTGGTAAATAGCTGATTAACATCTTAATATCCTCTAAACAGGCAATATCATTAGCCGAGGTAATATGTGCTACACCAGATTTTGTGGAGTGTGTACTCGCTCCGCCCAACTCCTCACTCGTAACCTCCTCATTAGTCACTGTTTTCACTACGTTAGGCCCTGTGACAAACATATAACTAGTATCTTGAACCATCATAGTGAAATCGGTCATCGCTGGCGAATATACGGCACCACCAGCACAAGGGCCCATAATGGCTGATATTTGAGGAATGACACCTGAAGCTTGTACATTACGATAAAAAATATCGGCATAACCACCTAAAGAACGAACTCCTTCTTGAATTCGTGCGCCACCAGAATCATTGAGACCAATGATAGGTGCTCCAACTCTTACGGCAAGATCCATAATTTTACAGATTTTTTCAGCATGCGTTTCCGATAAAGAACCACCAAAAACAGTAAAGTCTTGTGCGAATACATATATAAATCTGCTATCAACTGTTCCATAACCAGTAATCACACCATCACCATAGAATTTTTGATTTTCCATTCCAAAATCCTTCGTTCTATGCGTAACCAATGCACCGATTTCTTCAAAAGAACCTTCATCTAATAAATAATTGATACGTTCTCTAGCCGTTAACTTTTGTTTTGCATGTTGCTTTTCTATTCTCGCTTCACCACCACCGAGATAAGCTTTCGCTAATTTTTCGTTTAGATTTTTTATTTTAGGATTCATAGTTCAAGGGATAATTTTATGATGGATTCTGAAGTATATCCAGAATGACATTTAATTAGGTAAACGCAATAATTTTTGATCTTCTAAATATTGTTTTGCAGCAATCAATGCGGCTATTTTGGCCTCACGTTCGTGCTGTGACAATAAGGCTTCAGGAGAATAATAATCTTTCACAAAATGTGTATTAAAATTACCTGAACGAAAAGATTCGTGCTCGCAAACAAAACGCCCAAAAGGCAAGGTAGTTTGTACGCCTTCAATATGATAGTTATCAATGGCTTTCAACATCGTATCGATGGCCTCATCACGCGTTTTTCCATATGTAATTAATTTAGAAAGCATCGGGTCATAATAAATCGGTATATCCATACCTTCTTCAAAGCCATTATCTACCCGGATATTTTCTCCTACGGGTAACTTATAGACATCTAAATGTCCAACACTCGGTAAAAAATCATTTAATGGATCTTCGGCATATACCCGTAATTCTACTGCATGTCCTTTTATTTTAAGGTCTTCTTGTTGTATCTGTAGCTTTTCACCTCGTGCCACCCTAATTTGTAATTCAACCAGATCGGTATCAGTAATCCATTCGGTCACAGGGTGCTCTACTTGCAGCCGTGTATTCATCTCTAAAAAGTAAAAATTATGATCGGCATCAAGTAAAAATTCTACAGTACCTGCTCCTACATAGTCACAAGATTTAGCAACATTAACCGCAGCTTCACCCATTTTTTGTCGAATTTCAGGAGTCAATACACTAGACGGTGCTTCTTCTACCACTTTTTGATGACGGCGCTGTATACTACATTCACGTTCAAAAAAGTGAATTACATTACCATGTGTATCCGCCATGACTTGTATTTCAATATGTCTTGGTGACGTTACATACTTTTCAATGAATACTGACCCATCACCAAATGCCGACGTAGCTTCACTAATAGCACGATTCATCTGTTCTACAACATCTTTTTCTTTTTCAACAACTCGCATCCCTTTACCACCACCACCGGCAGCAGCTTTTATAAGAATAGGAAAGCCTATTTGTTTTGCAATCTCTATCGCTTCTTTTGGATCAGTAACAGCTCTATCAACACCTGGAACCATAGGGATATTATAATCTTTAACAGCATCTTTTGCTGCTAATTTATCTCCCATCATTTTAATAGCTTTTGATCTCGGACCTATAAAGATGATATTATTTTTCTCTGCCAGCTCTGCGAAGTCTGCATTCTCACTCAGAAATCCGTATCCTGGATGAATACCATCTACATGCAGTTTTTTTGCGACTTCAATAATTTTATCGCCTCTTAAATATGATTCACTTGAAGGAGGCTCTCCTATGCAAACAGCCTCATCCGCAAATTTTACGTGAGGTGCATTTCTATCAGCAGTTGAGTAAACGGCCACCGTTTTAATACCCATTTTCTTTGCAGTGGTCATTACTCGTATAGCAATTTCACCTCGGTTAGCAACTAATATTTTTTTCATTGAAATTAGTATTAATTCATTCCTCGAAAGAGGAAATCAAGTGTTATTCAAATTCAATTAATAATTGATTCTTTTCTACAGCATCTCCTTTATTTCCTTTAATGCTTTTAATAATACCGTCTCTAGGTGAAACAATACTATTTTCCATTTTCATAGCTTCTAAAATAAATAAAGGATCATCTTTTTGCACTTCCTTACCAACAGTAACACTAATCTCTAACAGAAGACCCGGCATGGGTGCATATATAGCATCAACTTCTTTGCTACCATTAACAGAAAAGCCCATTTTATCAATCAATTGATCTAATTCATTAGAAATTACAACTTCATAGGTGTTATTATTTACTTTTACAACATACTTTTTTTTATTAAAATCAGCTTTTAAGAAAGTCGCTTTATAAGAAACGGCGTCTTGGAGTATATGAAACTCGTTTAATGAAGATTGATTAGCATCGAGCTTTGAAATAACATCTTTTGTAAGGTCAAATTCATACGAATCGTTCACCTTTCCTTTTAAAGTATCACTCATAATAAGGTCAGTATTTGAAGGCTAATTTAGGAAAAAAAGCACAATCATTTATGATAAAAATCATATTTAAGCATATTTTATTATGCCTTAAAGTGAGAATTATTTTGATGTATTTTAATTGCTTTTCTAGACAAAAATAATCCCAAAATTAAAGAGGCAAAAGCGCCTATCCAGATGCCAGGCACAAACGTAATAAATAGAAAGAAGTCATAGGTTCCATGAAAAAGTATTGCCAATGCTAATCCGATGAGGTTAAACATGGTTTTATTTTTCGAAAATTTAGCTTTTCCCATAAAATATCCCATGAGTACACCAAAGGTAGCGTGTGCAGGTACCGCAGTAAAAGCTCTTGTTAAAGCTGTAGGCGCACCATATTGAAAAACATAAAATATATTTTCAGTTACTGCAAAACCCATAGATACCATTACTGCATAGACGATACCGTCAAAAGGCTCGTTAAAAGCTTTTTTCGGTTGTACATAATAGCGCACAATAATATATTTACTAAACTCTTCAATTAAGCCAACCATTAAAAAAGCTTTTATAAACTGATCAAAAATACTTTCTTCAATAAAGGGTGGAAAAAACTTAGCAAATAAAAAATAGAGTATTGTTGTTACGATAATACTGACAATGGCACCAAATAAAAAATTGTACACTAATAAATGTGTAGGCTCTTTTTCATGTTTATCTTTAATATAGATATAAATGATAATGATAAGGGCCGGCGCTATTGCCAATAGTAGTAGTTTCATTGAAATGAAAAAATTATATAATAAAAGTCAATAGAGCCAACTTAGTAAGTTGGCTCATTCACTCAAACATCTGTGGCATGTTTTTCTAACGCTGTCTCCTACTTAAAATAACTGAAGGTTTCGCCGCTCTCTATTTTTAATAACGATTCATAGATTAGTCTAATCACATTTTCGACGTCTTCTCTATGCACCGTTTCTACTGTAGTATGCATATAGCGTAATGGTAACGAAATTAACGCACTTGCAACACCACTATTACTGTATGCAAAAGCGTCGGTATCGGTACCTGTACTACGTGACAATGCACTACGTTGAAACGGGATTTTATGCGCTTCAGCGGTATCTGTAATTAGATCCCGTAATTTTTGTTGTACGGCTGGTGCATATGCAATTACCGGGCCTTTACCGATCTCACAATCACCTTGAATTTTTTTATTGATCATTGGTGTTGTTGTATCATGTGTCACATCTGTCACGATCGCAGCATTCGGTTGAATACGCTCAGCAATCATTTGCGCTCCACGTAATCCAATTTCTTCTTGTACGGCATTCACAATATATAAACCAAAAGGTAATTTCTTTTTATTTTCTTTTAGTAACCGTGCAACTTCCGCGATCATAAATCCACCCATTCTGTTATCCAAAGCTCTACATACAAAATTATTTTTGTTGAGAATATGAAATTCATCAGGATATGTAATTACGCAACCCACATGAATACCCATTTTCTCTACTTCATCTTTCTTTTTACAACCCACATCAATGAAAATATTATCAGGTTTTGGTGGCTCTTCTTTCGCTTTGCTCCGTGTATGAATTGCTGGCCATCCAAACACACCCTTTACAATACCCTTTTTTGTATGAATATTTACAATTTTACTCGGTGCAATTTGATGATCTGATCCACCATTTCGTACAACATATAAAAGTCCGTTATCAGAAATATAGTTTACATACCACGAAATTTCATCAGCATGCCCTTCAATCACAACTTTGTATTCGGCATTTGGATTTATAATACCGACGGCAGTGCCATAGGTATCCGTAACAAACTCATCAACATAAGGCTTTAGATAGTCCATCCATATTTTTTGACCATCCCATTCGTATCCTGTAGGGGAGGCATTATTTAAATATTTTTCTAAAAAAGTGAGTGATTTTTTATTGAGAATTGTCTTTTTCGCCATTGTTAAAATTATTTTATACGAATGTAATAATTTATAGCTAAATAAACGTTAATGTTATAGAACACTGACAGAATTATAGTAATTTTGATCTAGTATTTGATTACCTTTTTAGGGAATATTGATCATGAAAAAAATAATCGTTAGCATAGCATTCATTTTCTTAGGTTTTCTCACTCTCACAGCACAAGAAATACCTAGAGATACTATTTTTGACGAGTCCATTTTTGTAGAAGGTGATTCGATTACCATCCCGTTGAATGAAGTACTCGTTTTTAAGAAATTAAAATTCAACACTTCCAAAGAGAAACGCTACTATTATTGGTATTATAAAAAAGTGTTTAAGGCCTATCCCTATGCAAAATTAGCTGCTGAGCGTTTAATGTCATTAAATGAGCAGCTCACTAAAATTCGTTCTAAAAGAAAGCGAAAAAGACATACTAAGAAAATGCAAAAGTACATGGAAGGTGAATTTACCACGGAGTTAAAAAAAATGACCCGTACTGAAGGTAAAATACTAATCAAGTTATTACATCGACAAACTGGCTTAACCGCATTTGATTTGGTGAAAGAATATCGTAGTGGTTGGAAAGCATTTTGGTACAACACTACTGCCAACGCCTTTAAACTCTCATTAAAAAGTGAATATAATCCTGAAACCGAAGCTATCGATTATTTGGTAGAAGACATTTTACAGCGCTCTTTCGCCGATGGTCGCTTAGAAGCGCAAAAGCCGAGATTGCTCTTTGATTATTTTAAAGCCTCTTCTAATTTTAAAGATATTGATGTTGTTGCAGTCATTAATAATAGGTAAATCCCATTCTACGTTAAAAATCTGTTAAATACATTTTTACATTAAACCTTTGCGTTTTCTTTCAGTCAAAAAGTTATAAATCATTAAAATTGAATTATGAAAAAAATAGCAAGTATTGCATTAGTTGCCTTATTCACCATAAGCACTTTTGCGCAAAGACAACAAAGAGAACATAAAAATCAAAGTCATCAAAGATCAGATTTTACCGTAGATCAAATGGCTGAGCTGCAAACAAAAAAAATGGTATTGCAATTTGATTTGAACGAAAAACAGCAACGACAAGTATTGGAAATCCATAAAACAAAAGCTGCTGCTCGTAAACAAAAAATGGAAACTAAAAAAGTAGCCAAAGCCTCTAAAAAAACACTTTCTAGCGATGAGGTTTTCATTATGAAAAGTAAAAAAATGGACAAAATGATTGCCCATAAAGCTGACATGAAAGCAATATTGAATTCAGAGCAGTATGATAAATGGGAGCAATCTTTAAAACATCGTGCACACCATGTTAGAAAAGAAAAATCTCAACATAAAAGAACACAGCAAGGAAAAAGAAAATAAAATGAATTTTTATAAAAGCGCAATACTCATTGCGCTTTTTTATTTTTCAACAAAGAGCTCTTGACCTACATCAAGTTCGTTAGATTTTAAACCATTCAACCATTTTAAACGATCTACTGTTAAATTATGTCTTTGAGCTAAGGAATAAAGGGTATCTCCTTTTTTTACTACAATATAAGATCCTGGTTTTTTGGGTTTCGGCTTCGAAACTTTCGTAACTCCACCAGCATATTTTTTATTGAAATCGTCATATTTATAGAGTTCATAATCTTCTATTAATCGAATAAGTTTCGCAGGATATTTCGGATCGGTAGCATACCCCGCTTTTTTCAAACCTCTCGACCAGCCTTTATAGTTTTTTAATTTCAAATCAAACAACGCAGCATAACGTTTTCTTTCAAATAAAAACAGCGAATGATCTCTAAAAGAGGTTAAAGGATGCTCATATTTTCTGAAGCATTCTTGACGAGCATCATCATCGTGATAAATACGATCACCTTTCCAACTGCTATGACACTTTACACCAAAATGATTATTGGCCTTTACGGTTAATCTACTTCGTCCACTATTCGACTCTAAAATACCTTGTGCAAGTGTAATACTGGCAGGAATTTTATAACGGAGCATTTCCGCTATGGCGATATCATTATACTCTTCGATATAATCTTTGGTACTTGTGCTTAACTGAGGTTTTCGTTTCCGTAAATCATTGATTAAATCGTCAGCCTTTTCAACCTTCTCTACTTTTATATTCGTATTCTCTACTCTATTGTCAACTTCAACAGGCGCTTTTTTGTAACGATTCTGACTCCCCGTTGATACCTTTTTTTTAGAGCCACAGCTCACAAAAAAGCAAAGTAAAATACTATAAACAACTACAATTATCCTACGCATATATCACGTTATTATGGGTAAACCCTTTTGTTTTAACTTCATATTCATGCCTTCAATTCCTTGTAATCCACCTGTATGAATCACTAAAATTTTAGCTTCTTTTCGAAAATACCCCTTTCCATGTAGATCTAAAATTCCGTACATCATCTTTCCCGTATAAACAGGGTCGAGCGGGATCTTGGTAATTTCTTTGAACTCATTGATAAACGTAATTAATTCGGGTTTTATTTTACCATAACCTCCGAAATGATAATTAGTTATTAATTCCCAGTTTTTTTTTGACGTATATTTTTGAATTTCTCCTTCTAAAAAGTCGCCTTTTAATGCTGAAAACCCTAGGATTTTTTGATGCTCTAAAGAGGAATTAATTAAACCCGCAATAGTACCTCCTGTTCCAACACAGGTACAAATAAAATCGAATTTGTTATCATTTTCTATTAAAATCTCTTCACAGCCTTTAATAGCCAACTGATTAGTACCACCTTCTGGCACTATATAAAAATCGCCAAATTTCTTTTGAAGCATTTCTATAAAAAGGGAAGCCTTTTTTTGACGATAATCTTCTCTAGATATAAATTCTAATCGCATACCGCAACTTTGCGCATAATCTAAAGTAGGGTTTTGATGGATCTTATCTTTTAACTCTTCGCCTCGTATCACTCCAATTGTCATGAATCCATATTCCCTTCCAGCGGCAGCTGTAGCGGCTATATGATTAGAATAAGCACCTCCAAAAGTTAAAATAGTAGCTTTCTGTTGCTTTTTAGCTTCGATTAAGTTGTATTTTAACTTCCTATATTTATTACCGGAAATGTCAGGATGCAACAGGTCCTCCCGTTTTATGGTTAGAGTAATGTCCTTGAAATGTATAGATTCGTTGATACTTTTCATTAATTTTGTTTCAAAAGCCGTTGAAAATCATCCCATACCAACGCTTCAAAGCCACTTCTTTTTTGCAGAATATTCTTCATAATTGCGCAAATTTAAGAAAGCCATGGTAAAAAAGGCCATATATCTTATGAAACCTGAATAGTTTTGACTCAAATATTTTGTAGTAAATTTACAGTTATATTCTTTTATAAAAATGTATAACAAATTACCGAAGTTAGACCCTGAAGATTTTTACCTAACCAAAGAAGGTTATAAAGTATTCACAGAAAAATATCATTTAAAGCGTGGTTATTGTTGTGAAAGTGGTTGCAGACATTGCCCTTACGGGTATAATAAAAAAACAAACAAACAAGGCTAAATGACATTTCAAGAGCATATTTTACAAGGCATAGCAGATAAATTACCTAAGGCACTGCCCTATGATGAGCATATCAATCATGCCCCGAAACGTAAGGACCTATTATCAAGCACCGAAAAAGAACTAGCCATACGTAATGCATTGCGTTATTTTGATAAAAAATTTCATCCTATTTTAAGTAAAGAATTTGCTCAAGAGCTTCTCGACTTTGGTCGTATTTATATGTATCGGTTTCGCCCGGTTTATAAAATGTATGCCAGACCCATAGAAGAGTATCCAGGAAACTCTTTACAAGCAAGAGCTATCATGCTCATGATTCAAAATAATCTTGATTATGCAGTTGCACAACATCCTCATGAATTAATTACATATGGTGGTAATGGTGCTGTATTCCAAAATTGGGGCCAATACTTATTGACAATGCAGTATTTAGCTCAAATGAATGATGAACAAACCTTAGTAATGTATTCGGGACATCCTATGGGTTTATTTCCATCGCATAAAGAAGCACCCAGAGTTGTAGTCACTAACGGAATGATGATTCCGAACTATTCAAAGCAAGATGATTTGGAAAAGTTTAATGCCTTGGGCGTTACACAATATGGTCAAATGACTGCTGGTAGCTATATGTATATTGGTCCACAGGGCATCGTCCACGGCACCACAATTACGGTTTTAAATGCCGGAAGAAAAATTGCAAAAAACGGCGAAAGTTTAGCTGGAAAGTTATTTCTCACCTCAGGTTTAGGCGGTATGAGTGGCGCGCAGCCCAAAGCTGGTAATATAGCCGGCTGTATCACGGTATGTGCAGAAGTGAATCCAAAAGCAGTAGCCACAAGACATTCGCAAGGTTGGGTCGACGAAGTAGTAGATGACTTGAAGATTTTAGTTGATCGCGTAAAGTTTGCAAAAAGAGCTAAAGAAGTACTTTCAATTGCCTATTTAGGAAACATCGTTGATGTTTGGGAAGCTTTTGATCGTGCGAACGTGTTTGTAGATTTAGGTTCAGACCAAACCTCTTTGCACAATCCATGGGCTGGCGGTTATTATCCGGTTGATATTTCCTTTGAAGACGCCAATGCATTGATGGTAAAAGAACCGGCTATTTTCAAAGGTAAGGTACAAGAAAGTTTACGGCGTCAAACAGATGCTATCAATAATCATACAGCAAAGGGAACTTATTTTTTTGATTATGGCAATGCTTTTTTACTAGAAGCATCACGCGCGGGAGCTGCTGTTTTATCAGAGAATGGTATTGATTTCAAATACAATAGTTATGTACAAGATATTATGGGTCCCATGTGTTTTGATTATGGGTTTGGCCCTTTTCGATGGGTATGTGTTTCTGGTAAGCCGTCGGATTTAATAAAAACAGATGCCATCGCTAGTACTATTTTAAAGGGCCTTCAAAAAAATGCTCCTATTGAAATTCAGCAACAATTAGCTGACAATATTCAATGGATCAAAGGTGCACAAGAAAACAAGTTAGTTGTTGGTTCTCAGGCTAGAATTTTATATGCTGATGCCGAAGGCCGTATGAAAATTGCTGAAGCTTTTAATAAGGCCATTGCTAACAATGAAATTGGCCCTATTGTATTGGGCAGAGACCATCATGACGTATCTGGTACCGATTCGCCGTTCAGAGAAACCTCAAATATTTATGATGGCTCACGATTCACCGCAGATATGGCCATTCAAAATGTCATTGGCGACAGTTTTAGAGGGGCTACATGGGTCTCTATTCACAATGGTGGTGGTGTTGGTTGGGGCGAAGTTATAAATGGCGGATTCGGCATGGTTCTTGATGGTAGTAAAGAAGCTGGTAAACGACTCAAAGCTTTGCTATTTTGGGACGTAAATAACGGAATTTCAAGACGTAGTTGGGCACGTAATAAAGAGGCGATTTTTGCAATTAAAAGAGCAATGCAACAGGAACCAAATTTAAAAGTGACCTTACCAAATACCGTTGATGATTCTATATTGAGTAATTTATTTTAACTAATTTCACACTATGAAAATATTAAAAGTACTTCCATTAGTATTACTGTTTATCGCCACAACCTCTTGTATTTCGATAAAGGTAACCACTGATTATGACTCAAAAACTGACTTCAACAATTATAAAACATTTGCTTTTTATAAAAAAGGAATTGAAAACGTTGATATTTCTGATTTAGATAAGCGCAGAATTTTAAGAGCCATTGAAAAAGAATTAGAAGCAAAAGGTATGACGAAGTCAAATAATCCTGATGTGTTGGTTAATATCTTTACGAAGGCAAGAGACAAAGTAAACGTCTACCAGAACAACTGGGGCGGCTATGGTGCTTGGGGCTGGGGTGGCTATGGCGGCTGGGGCGGCTACGGTGGCTGGGGCTGGGGTGGCTATGGCGGCTGGGGCGGTTATGGTGGTTGGGGCGGTGGCTTCGACAACAATACAGTTACTACCTCTACTGAAGGCACTTTATTTATTGATGTCATAGATGCTAATAAAAAAGAATTGGCATGGCAAGGTATGGGTATAGGCTTTTTGAAGAGTTCAAAAAATATCGAAAAAAAAGAAGCACGCATCAATGAATTCGTGACTGAAATTATGACGGAATACCCACCCGTTCTGAATAATTAAATTTATATTTTCTGTTTATATAAATGCAAAAACCCCTAAAGAGCAATGCTCTTTAGGGGTTTTTTATTATGATTCTGTAAACTTAATTAATTCTGCAACGTCTCCCACTGACCCATCAAGGTATTCACCTTATCTTTTTTTGCTTCATAGCCTTTAAAAAAATCGGGGTTTGATGTCAATTTTTCATACGTAGCCGCGTCTAATAAATCTTTATCAATTACAGCAATTTCTTTTTCTAAATCAGCAATTTGCGTTTCTATCTTACTAATTTTATTTAAGCGCTTTTTGAGCTCTTTTTCCTCTTGATATGATTGCTTTTTTGGTGCTTCTTGAATAGCCTTCACTACTTTTGAACGTTTTTCAGCTTCTCGTAGACTTTCGTAATTATGCTCTTCTAAATAGTAATTTATATCACCTAAATACTCTTTGATACGGCCATCCTTAAATTCATAAACAGTCTTCGCTAAACCCTGTAGAAAATCACGATCATGTGAGACAAGAATCAAGGTACCTTCAAATGTTTTTAAAGCTTCTTTCAATACATTTTTTGAAGCAATATCTAAATGGTTTGTTGGTTCATCAAGTACCAAAACGTTAAAAGGCGCTAACAACATTTTACACAACGCCAAGCGGTTACGTTCACCTCCAGAAAGCACACTTACTTTCTTTTCTACATCGTCTCCTCCAAAGAGAAATGAGCCGAGCATATCACGTACTTTTACACGGTTGCCATCATTTGAAGCATCTTCCATCGTTTGCAATACCGATTTCTTTCCATCAAGATATTCTGCTTGATTCTGTGCGAAATAACCAATTTGCACGTTATGACCGAGTTTTAAATTACCATCATAGGTTATTTCGTCAACGATCATCTTAGCAAGCGTCGTTTTTCCTTGACCATTTTGACCAACAAAAGCAATTTTACTACTGCGTTCAATCAAAAGATTAACATTTTTCAAAACTTGATTATCACCGTAACTCTTTGCCACATTCTCAGCTTCGATTACCACTTTACCAGGCTGCATCGACAACGGAAAACGTACTTTCATCACTGAATTATCTTCGGCATCAATCTCTATACGCTCGACTTTGTCTAATTTTTTCATAAGCGATTGTGCCATGGTAGCTTTACTCGCCTTCGCTTTAAACTTATTGATGAGCTGCTCAGTATGCTTGATTTCCTTTTCCTGATTTTTAAAGGCCTGCATCTGCTTTTCACGTAATTCTTTACGTTGTACTAAGTACTTTGAATATGGATATTTATAATCATAAATACTACCCAAAGAAATTTCAATAGTACGATTGGTCACATTATCTAAAAACATTTTATCATGCGAGACCAGTACAATTGCACCTGTATAACTCTTCAAAAAATCTTCTAGCCAAATAATTGATTCAATATCTAAGTGGTTTGTAGGCTCATCAAGCAATAAAATATCATTGTGTTGTAATAAGAGTTTTGCCAACTCAATACGCATGCGCCAACCTCCTGAAAAAGTATCTGTTAACTTATTAAAATCTTCACGTTTGAAACCCAGGCCTTGTAGTATTTTTTCAGTTTCACCCTGGTAATTATAACCACCTAATACCTCATAACGATGCGTACAATCGTTCAAATCAATAATTAACTGATTGTATGATTCACTTTCATAATCGGTTCGCTCAGCCAAGCCTTTATTAATCTCTTCAAGTTTTCGTTCTATTTCTTTGATCTCTTCAAAAGCTTCGTAAGCTTCTTCTAAGACAGTTCTACCCATTACAAAATCAATATCTTGTTTTAAAAACCCAATACTGATATCTTTTTCTAGGGCCATGGTACCACTATCAAATTCTTGCTCTTTCGCAATAATTTTTAAGAGTGTCGACTTACCAGCGCCATTTTTTCCGACTAAACCTATTCTATTACCTGGATCTAACTTGAATGTGATTCCTGCAAACAAATCCTCGCCTTGAAATGAAACTGTTATGTTATGTGCGTTCAGCATATATATTATTATAGAAGGTAACAAAAGTTGCACCTATTCTTTTTAAAATTTAACTTTGCAAATCTAATTTAAATTTTAACATGCGAATACTAAAAAAGGGTACAAAAATATATAGTATTTTCAAAAATAAATGTCCCAAATGCAACGGAGGGAATTTTTATGAAGATAATAACCCTCTACATTTAAAAAAAGTATTAAAAACGAACGAATATTGCCCAAAATGTGGCTTTAAATATGTCATCGAACCTTCCTTTTTCTATGGGGCCATGTATGTCTCTTATGGATTAACCGTAGGTATTTCTATTCTAACCTTCATCATTCTCTATGCTTTAGGACTAGACTTGATAAAAATATTTATCGGTATTATCATGGCTTTGATTTTTTTTACTCCTTTTACGTTAAGAATGTCGCGCTTAATTTATATTAATATTTTTGTTCACTACGACGCGACATATAAGAATGAAGCTGCCCTTCATAAAAAATCCTCTAAGTCACTACAAAGAGACAATTAACTGTTAAAACGTGCAATAGAAATTTCTTTAAGGAGTTCTTTTTTTAATTCTAAATGCTCGTATAATGCTTTCGACATAGATGGGCCTAGGATTACACCTCTGGTCCCTAATCCATTTAGAATAGCCAGTTGCTTGTATTTTTCATGTACACCGACCAAAGGTCTTCTATCTTTTGTAGTGGGTCGAATACCGGCTTTATGATCAATGACTTCGTAATTAACATCGATCATCGTTTCTAATTTAGTCAGCAATTCATTTTTTGCTTCCGGTGTCGGTATTGAGGTTTTATCATCCCAATTAAAAGTAGCTCCCACTTTATACGTGTCATTATCGATTGGCTGTATAAAAACCGCGCCTTTCAACACAGTCTTTAACTGTAATTCTGGTGCATGTATAGTCAACAACTCTCCCTTCGCCTCCTCCATTGGTAGCTGTTTGAAATAAGGATTTTGTCGCATTCCAAAACCTTCACAGAAAACAATTTTTTGAGCGGAAATATCATGATAACTTAAAGTGTCATCATTAAAGCGAATTTGTTCGTAGTCAAATCTTGAGGTAATCAGCATTCCATTATTAGAAAGGTACGCTTTATAATCTTTTAGCAAACTATTGGTATCTATCCA
>RCND010000749.1_pt1 | contig 18652 bp, 14 predicted proteins | sample 2041351 | NCBI WGS metagenome assembly RCND01 (sample SAMN09708230, study PRJNA481090) | Marine sediment metagenome, whole genome shotgun sequencing project. | biome: marine sediment; feature: ocean; material: sediment; isolation source: Sewage treatment plant 12B marine sediment (STP12B) ... | reverse complement strand
TAGGGAATGTCCTTGCGATCAGGGCATATAGCTCGATAGAGAAAAATTACCAAGAATTAATGATTCCACAACTTTCTAAAACATAACCTAATAGAACAATTATTGTTACGATTTGTGGTTTTCTAATGAATGATGTTTTCATAATGTTTGCTTTTTTCAATGGTTTGTTTGTTGTGATAAATGACGTTGTGCTCCCTACTTTGCAAAATTGTTTTTTCATGATTGAAATTTTTTAAATTGATGTTTATACTTCGTATTGTTTGTATTCAGCTACGGGGTATTTATAATTTCTATAGTTAGAAAATGGTATTCTTTTGGGATTTTTAGTTTAATTGTCATTAACTACCTGTCCCGAACCTGAAATGGAGACATTAACCGTGGGGTCGCCCTTATAGAATACAATTCCGCTTCCCGAAATTGTGGCATCTAAGTTTTCGTCACAGAAAACCTCAATAGACCCTGAACCGCTATTGTTTGCTGTTACAGCATCGACAATGAAATCAAAGCCGAGAAAACTCCCACTGCCTTCATTAAATACCGATAAGCTTTCTGCACTACCAGATATGGTTATTTTGGCTGTTCCAGAATTTAATACAGTTATACTATTTGCTACATCAATATTCTGAGCATTGATATTTCCAATTCCTGAATTATTGAGGCCATTCAGCTGAGGTACCGTAATTTTCGCACCAATTGAGATATTGCTGAAGCTATCGCCATCTAAATAAAGCCTTAACTCATTGTTTACGACTTTTGTCTTTACCCGCCTCATGACATTGTCGTCGGCCGTTACTTCAACAGATTGTGTCTCGCCCTGAACGATGTTGACTTCAAAAACACCTTCACTACTGACTTTGGTGAAATTTGGCACATCTCTTAATTCAGAAGTTGGATTGCCAGACCCAATAATCCGATCATTGTCATCATCCGTGCAGGAAGATATAAGCGTTAGCCCGAACAGAAGAATTACAAGTACAGTTTTACTCATTTTGTTTAATTCATTGCTTAGCCGTACTACCGGAATCCATTGAAAGTTTATGGGACACCAATCCCCTTTTTGGCTATTACAATTTTCTTTTACAAACACTTTATCATCTCTTGAAAATACGTATTTGGTTTTTTCAACACTTTTACACTTTGTTTTCATTTTACTTGGTTTTTATAGAATTATTATTATTTATTACAACTAAGTTTTTCTCAATTATGCTCAGGAGATATTTTTGTATGGTCTTGTAACCCTAGCACTGACTATTTTTATCTAGAACTCTATTTTGTAACTCAAATTTGGTATCATTATTTGACTATATTTCTGTTCAACTGTATTGGTTTTTAGGTTGTAGAAGTCTGTGTCAAACTCTTCTGCCCCGTTAGAATTTAGAACCTGTAATGACCAAATTGATGAATGCTTTGGTTTGTTTTTTCTATATGAAATGGTAAATGAAAATATGGGTGTATCCGGATGCTTTTCTGCAAATGACAGATTGCCATTTGTTTCACCATAAATAACCTCTTGTTGAATTAGGGAGTTGGGTTGGTCAATAGACTCTTTTCTGCTTCCGCCAAGATAATTAAGTCTGAAATTTGCACTAAAAAGATTGTTGTTGTTCTTACCCATTTGCCACTCTTTACCAATAAGGGCATTTAAAACATAGTTTTTATTATACCGCGTATTTCGTTCGATACCATCATTTGCGGTGTATTTTGAATCGAAAATAGAGGCAGTCAGTAAATAGTATAATCCTTGGTTTAAGTAACGTTCTAAGGTGAAATCGATGCCCACATTTCTTCCAGTGCCTTTACTTACCAATGGAGAATTGAAGAATAAATTATCCTGAATGTTAAGCGTTGAAATATAACTATCTGGTGCTACCGGAACATTGTTTAAATATTGATAATATGGTTCAATGCTAATTTTTAGATTTTCGGTTAATAGTGTATTGAATGACACGACAAAATGATTTGATTTCATCAATTCTAAATTTTTATTTAGTTGATTCCCAAAATCATCTTTGACAAAGTATATAGGTAGTGATTCTATTTTACTATGTAACCCGTAAGCCAGCGCCATACTACTTTTCTCATTTAGATTGTAGTTTAAAGCAATGCGTGGTTCAAATGAAAACTTGTTATTTAATTTAAAGTATTGGCTGTGAAACCCTGCATTCAATGTAAGTTGAGGCGTTAACTTTATTTTTGATTGACTATAAAACTGAAATAGGTCAGATGCTCCTTTCTCATTGATGAGTGTTTCTGGCAATGCCGCTGTTGTAAGTGATTCTTCGGTATCCAAATTGTATTCTAAATGGTTGATATAAAACCCTGTTCGATTGGTATGTTTGTCCCCGAAATGTTGATTAATACTTGACTGCAGTGTGTATTTATAGAAGTTATTAAAAGCCCTGGATTGTGGTTGGGGTTCCAAATTATCATCAAGTCGTTGCTGTTCGAATTTCAATCCGTTTCCCGATACGGACAGCGCAGTTTTGAGAAAAGCATTTGAGTTTAAACGTATTTTATGGTTTATCCCTGTTGCGAACATATACAATGAGGTTTGAGAATTTTCTCTATCAGATTCAGACTCCCATTCCGTAGCGTCCAATGCTTCCATATCAACGCCGTCGTAAGCGGCTAAACTCCATAGTGAGAAATTGCCTGAATTTTTTGTGGGAAGGTTAATTTTGTAGGACAGATCCTGATACCTAAGAACTCCGCTATTGCTTGGTAACAAGGAACTGATCAGTGCCATGGTTGAGTACCGGTAATTGAACAAGTAGGATGCATCTTTGCCTTTTTTAATAGGGCCTTCAGTCGCGAATTCAATCCCAAGTACCCCTGCTTGGGCGGTATATTCTCTTTCGTCGGCGTTGCCAGTTCTTAGATTTATATCGAATACTCCAGATGTTGCATTGCCGTACTCCGCAGGAAATGCACCTGTATAAAAATCACTATTGCCCATCATCTGGCTACTCAATACCGTAAGAAGTCCTGCCCCGGCAATAGTAAGATCGGCAAAGTGATTGGGGCTTGGCACTTCAACACCCTCTATTCTCCACAAAAGACCGGATGGGCTATTACCTCGTACTGAAATCCCATTACTACTAATAGACGGTGTTGCGACACCTGCAAATGATGAAACCAATCGTGCAGGGTCGTTTAAACCACCAGCATAACGTTGTGTTTCTTCAACAGTAAACTGCCTACTGCTCACTGATGCCATCGTGTTGATAGGTTTTTCTTTAATTCTTTTAGGTTTTAGTACCACTTCATTCAACGCCGTCACTTTTTTTAGCAAACCGACATTAAGTATAATTTGTTTTCCTGAGCTTATTAATAGTTCACTTGTGATATAACTTTCATAGCCCATCATACTTATTTCTATGCTTTGCCTTCCAATAGCAACATTTTTTAAATTGAATTCGCCATCTAAATCTGTCGTTGTTCCAACAAGGGGATCGGAGTTGACCAAGATAATAGTAGCTCCAATAAGAGTTTCTTGAGTCGTTTTGTCAAAGACTTTACCTTTAACTGTTTGGGTAATCGTTTGTGAAAAAGATAGCCCGCAAAAACTAATGATGCTGAGTGCTGTAAATAGTATTTTTTTCATTTTAAATGTTGTTTTTCAGGTTAAAAAAGAATTCTTTATCATTTAGTATTATATAGACAGAAAGAAGCAGTAGCAATACGGTTTGAATCACCTTGCTCATTGGGTGTGTGGCAAACACTTCATTAAAATATCCTGCCGATATGTGAAAAATAATGGGCAGAATAATATTACGGTCGGCTTTATAGTACAGCCAGTTCATGATTAGTACAAAAGGGAAAAGGCTTACCAAAAAATTCACTGAATAAATCCAACCCTGTTCAACTAAATTGCTGTGGTAATAATCTTTAATGCTCGATAGTGGAAGGTGCCAGATGCCCCAATACAATGCAAATAGCAGTGATGTTGTAAAAAGATTGAATCGGGCACGAAGAGCGTCGGTGCCATAAGAATGCCATGCCAATTCTTCCAACAGAGGAGCGATAATAAGCATAAACCACACCGGGAAAATCCCGGATGTAAAAGAAAATGATTCAGCCAAATAGAACTGTGTAATGCTGTAGCCAAATAGAAGTGAAACTGCTTGAGCAAGCAAAATACTTATGGGCATTAGCACAAAAGTGAGCACGATATACGTTGAACCGACGCCTTTAAGGTTGAAAATACGTCTGCTTAAATCGCGTACTACTTGTTTATCATTTTTGGCTAGAAAAATGGTAATCATGATTGGGGATAGCAGCCCAAGAAAGGCAATAATACTAGCCAAATTTCCTAGTGCCGTACTTTCAGTTTCAAGATTGCCAATATACCCTGCAAAAAACCAAAATGACCAAGGAATAACTGCTGACAAACCAAAGAACAATCTTGCTTTTTTGTAAATGAAAACATTCACGATTTCTGTTTTTAAATATTTATAGTGCAAATATTCAACAGAGATCAAGACCAATCGCCCGAGCGTGAAAGACCATACCTTTTTGAAGTGCAGACGTACAGGGCTACACATCTAAATATCAAGATAACAAGGGTTTACGGGGGTATTCTAAAAAAACGGTGTTATGGCAAAAAATACTTTACTTATTTGTTTTAGCCAAATATTGAGAAGGGGTTTCTGATTTCAACTTTTTAAAAATACCATTAAAGGAAGACTTTGAATTAAAACCCGAATCAAGTGCATGCGCAAGCAGACTAAAATTTTTATTGTTTTGGGCTCTGGCTATAAATTCTTCAACTCGGTATTTATTCACAAAATCATAAAAGTTCACCTTTTCGTACTGATTTATTAATTGTGACATATTATTCGACGACATTTCTAATTGCTGCGAAAGCTCATTTAAAGCAAGTCTAGGGTTCAAATAAGGTTTTTCAACCTCCATTAGATTTAGCAACTCTTTATGTTTAGTAATGGCGATATCCGCTTTTAAACCTGATTTTTTATACTCACTTTCGGTACTTACCAGTTCTTTTTCATTGTTAACTGTATTTGAAAACAAATCTTGCTGACGAATACCTGAGTAACCAACGAAAACAACAAAAGCAACAATAATAGAATAAAATAAGATATCGGCATTAAACGGAAATTCAAAACCAATAAGCTCGCGAAAAATGATAACAATAGCCCCAGTACTAAAAACAAGGCCCATACCCAAAATAGAAAATTTAAGCCAACTTAGACTAATGCGATTGTCGTATGAAAAATTATCGAATACTAATTTTTTTCGCTGAAGTAATTTGCGATATGAAATAAGAGGATAAGCCAGTCCGGAAACAATAAAACCAATAAGTAGCAACGTTGAAAACACACTAAAATCGTCAATTAGCCCTTTGTCAACCTTTACCTTTTCATCGACAGAATAGAAAAAATAAAACGGAACCATGTACAAATAACTGAATACTACTGGGACAAAATGAAAGTAATCTATGCGTTTTAAACGGTTGCTTTTTTTAATGGAATAAATTAAATACAGGTACAAAAAAGGTCCATAAAACAATGGAAAAGGAGCTGTAATACCAATTAAATGGGGATAAAGCTCCCAATATCCATTATAGTACAGGAAGGATCCAGTCAAATGAATTCCTATTGCGACCAACCAAAATGATAAGATATTGTCTGTAAGTGCCTTATCTTTTTTTGAGAATAATAGAATCGCCAAAAAAAAAGACAAAACAATACCAATATTTAAAACAATTGACATGGTTGGCTATTTAAAAAACTAAGTTAAAGTTATTTGCAATTGGTATCAAACTTTTTAATTGACACAGCACCTATGGTAAGTAGGCTATTTCCGGGAAATTCGCTGTTAGATTACAAGGAAAATGAGGCAGGCTATTACTCTTGAATTAACAATAATCTCAACTATTGTTCCATGTTATTAGTTACAGTTTTTTATGTCGATTATTGTTTCTTCGTACTTTTCCAGTAGTTGACTTCTTAATTCTCGAGAAATATGTAAAGTTCTATAGAATTGATTGTATTTTTCATCTGCATAAAATCCTAAAAGTTTATATTCTTCAGCCGCCAATAAGTCCTGAAGTTCATATATGTCAATAATCGTTGATAGGCATTCAAATTCATTGGTAATATCGGCAATTTGGTCAGCTTCCCAAGCAACATTGGGTAATGAAGACATGGCAAATTCCAGATTATTATAATTAACAAAATTATTAACAACACCTTGCTCTAAACTTAATGAGTCAATAAATTCCGCAACATTTAATTGATCCATAATGTAATCAATTTTTTGCGATGAAGTAATTATTTCACCTTTGAGAAATACATCATATTTCCTAATTTTATCAAAAAAAATAATTGTAGAGTCATTTTTTTTTAAATTCCCTAAAACTAATTTTTTATTTGTTTCTAACTCTGTGATAATGTTGGAATATGCTTTGTTAACCTTCATTTTTTTGCTACTAGATTCAGACAATCCATTTAGATAAAATGCCAATAGAACACCAAGTGCCGTCGCAAATAAGGTTATGAAAGCAGTGTTATTCATAATCTTTACAAATAATTATCTTAATTGGTGTATTTTCTTTTTCATCAATTGATAGTTTTATTAAGTATTGATCTTAAATCATTATCTAAACCAGTATTGGAATTGTAACTAACGGTATGAATAAATGTCTGTTTTAATACCGTTTATTTTGGGTTAGTAAATGGTCTCGGATTCTTCTCAGTATTATATTATTCATGTTTTGGCATCACAATTTCCCTAAGCTTTATTGATTCTTTTGAAGCTTTATTATCGAACTCAAATACATTTTTATCATATTTGGCATATAGGTTTTCAGTAATTTTGAAGGCCTCCCCATTTCTGACTATATCCAAATGATATTCATCACCAATCTTCATTTTTTTGATGCTCTCAAATACTTCCAGATAAGTCGATTGTTTCAATTCAGTATCATTTATGTGGGTAATAATATCTCCAATTTTGACTTGCGTACCCCCATATTCTGAGGAGAAAGATCCTACTATACGGTTGTCGTTTTTATCAGGCTCGATGCTGAACCCCATGGTGGGAAGGTTATCAGGATTGAGCCTATTATTATAGTACTTAATTCCTACTAATTTCATTTCTTTTTCAAAACTGAATGGTGTGTTTTTTTTGATATGATTTTCTATAAAAACAGCTATTTCAGGATAGGTCATATCAACCAAAGTGTCAAAAAAAGTGGCATTGTCAAATGGTGTTTCTTTTCCGAACTTTTTAATTAATTCAAGATATACTTCACGCAACCCTTTTCTGCCATTTGAAAGCTGCAATAATTTGATATCCAACATAGCGGCCGTAAGTGCCCCTAACTGATAAATATTATTATATTGCTTGTAACCCTCATCTGCTGACCATTCTAGGCTTATTCTGGTAAGACTATATGCAGAATCATAATTTTCACTATTGTTAATTTTTTCTGATAGATAATTCAAATAGTCTTGCGTACTTACAGTACCGTTTTTCACCTGCATGATATAGGAAACCCATTCCGTCACGCCTTCATAGAGCCAAACATGTTGATCTTCTGAAACAGGATTGGAGTAGTCAAAATTTGCTAGTACTTCACTATGCAAATGAAGAGGACTTAAAATATGCATGAACTCATGAGCAATTATATTTTTAAGAAAAGGGTAATACTCAGGTATGTCCGGCAAGGCATAGGTTGAGCTAAATGAATGCTCCAATGCCCCGCCATTGTTGAACACTGGCATTTCTTCAACATCTTCTTCTGAAGCTAGGTACAACAAAAGCGTATATCTATCTACAGGCGAATAACCAATGAAATCTTTGGCCGCATTTAGTATTGGCAGGGCTTGATCTAAGACCATTTGAGCTGTTAATTTGCCCGAGGGTGAGTGAACATAAGCTTCAACTTGAATCTTATCAATTATTGTAAAAGCATAGGATAAATTAGCTCCAATTAATATGGGAGAATCTGTTAACTGGTAATAAGAATCTACGTCGTAAAACCCTTCATCATTTTTACTTAGAGCTGTACCAATTTTGGGCGTTCCTTCAAGCATCATTTTCAACTGAATGGGCTTGTTCTTAAGATTTTGAAAATACCCGATCACACCATGTGGATTAAAAACGGTATAGTCTTTATTAATTCCCGTTCCACTCATGGGGTAGATAGGGTGATAACCCATACTCATGTCAAAAGAATCGTCGATTTCATATATGATTTTTGCAACTTTGGTAGGCTTAAGAATTTTAAAATCATTTATGGATATTTTGTTTGTCAAAAGCTCCTTTCCATCTTTATCATACACTTTAAACATTTTGACAAATCGTCCAAAATCTAGTGGTTGATGTACTCCGGGAGCGTAGGAAACAAAACTATACACGTTATCATCTGCTTTTAATGATGGTACTGTCAATGTTACATTAAAAGCGTCATTCTTATTGGTGAAGTCCACTTCATATAAAAATGGGCTTTCTTGCGCATAACTTTGCAAAGACATGAATAATGCGATTAAGCATTTTAGTGTTGTTTTAAGGTTTAGTGTTTTATTTTTTGTGGCTAACATTGGAGTATGATTATTTATCATCTATCCCTTATAAGAACAACCCCAATTTAACATGTCTTGATTAATACATTGTACACTAGGGATTTGGATAAATGTTATTTGTACTTTTTATGCAATGTACTGATATCAACAAAACGTAAATATGATATTTATCAGGCCCGTATAAAGGCAGTTTGAAAAGAAGATGAAACTTTGACCCTTATATTCAAGGTGTCGTTTTCATCAAATGTGCTTCAACAATCGGATACATATATTACGTTTATTCTCCTTATGGTCGTTAGGCCAAATTCCCTTATCCATTTGGAAAGCATTCAATTAAAAACAATAGCATTGCAAAATATTTTGGAGGTAAATAAGTGTTAGTCAAATAAATTGCTGTTTTTCTATTACTTTTGACACGATAACGAAATATACATTTTTAATAAGGGATAATTATGAAAAATATGTTTGTAAAAGGAATAGTATTAGGTTGTCTATTTTTATTGATGGCTTCGTGTAATACGAATGAGGAAAATTCAACTTCGGTAGTGATTGATAAAGAACTAGTAAAAAAAGATATTCAAGCTAGGGAAAACCAATTTGCTGAAATATATAATGGTGGAGAGCTTAAGAAGATAGGTTATTATGCTGATGACGCCGTTACTTTTTATCAAAACATGACTCCTATAAGGAGCAAAGAAGAAAGGTTAGAATTTTTAAAAATAGATTTGGCCTCAAACAGCAACAAAATTTCATTTACGACTACCGAAGTATTTCCATCCAAAGATGGTGTTCAAGTGGTGGAGATAGGGTATTATACAGTGGTTGATTCTACTAATACTGCTGTTAATACAGGAAATTATATGAGTCTGTTTGAAAAAAGAGACGGCCAATATGTGTGTCTTCGAGATATGAGCGCCTCTGATATGACCATTGAATAGAGGTAAAGAGCATTTTTAAAAAAAGAGGCCATTTCAAATGAAATGGCCTCTTTTTTTTGTCAGTTATGGTAGAATAACATTTTATCGTCTTCGACCTCCACCACCTGCACGACCGCCATATGAACGACCTGCACTTGACCCCATCGATCTGGACGCAGACGACCTATTTGATGAACTGGGAGATGTTGACCTTTTTGCTGAACTCGGAGATGATGACCTATTTGATGAACTCGGAGATGTTGACCTATTTGATGTTGATGGGCTCTTTGACGCTCTATTGGCTGTAGACGCTCCATTTGAGGTTCGCCCAGCTTGTGATTTCGTTGGGCTTGTAGAAGCTCGATTAGAAGCTGACGATCCATTTGAAACCCGTCCGGCCTGGGAAGTTGAAGGGCGTGATCCTCCTTGGCCCGCAGTTTTAAAATTCCCGTTTTTAACATTATTATTTACAGTACGAGAGGTATTTCTTGTGTTCCTATTGTAATTGTTGTAGGTGTTATGATTATGAACATGGACAGATGTATGCCCACGACCACCATAATAACCATGATGATGGTGGTAATGGTTATGTCTATAAATACCAATACTTATTACAGCAATACCTCTCCAATAGGGAGGGTAGTATCCATAATAATAAGGTGGGTAATACGGTGCGTACGCAGGTGAATATACATATTGAACTACTGGTGCCGATTGAACTACCACAACTTCTGTCGTTGCCTGAACATTTACTGTAACCGGGTCATCGCCAACATATGCCGGATTCGACGTAACTGATTCTGTAGGTTCTGTAACGGGTTCAACAACATAATCTTTTCCATATAATTCTTCATCTCCAATAATCTGCATGAAAACTTTACCTTCAGCATCTTTTGAGACTGTCATAACGGCAACGTCCTGAGTTTCTTTTTCACTTATTGGGTCCTGAAGAATAAACAAGAAATCATCTCCGTCCTTTTCGGTTACAACTTTAATGAAATCAACCTTTCCATCATTATTAAGATCTAAATTGACAATTCCTGCTTTTTCGTCATTTAACGACTTTTCAAAATCTTCAATGGTCTTTGACTTTTGAAAAATGTTCAATACCGCATAAAGATCTAGGTCATCTCCCGGCAAGCCCAACAGTGGTTCGTCATTCGCTGTTTGAGAAAAAGAAGAAAAGCTAATTAAGCCTATCGTTAATAGTACAATTGATAAATATCTAGTTTTCATAACATGATTTTTTAAGTTTCCCCTAATGGAAATAGGAGAGTGAAATTTTGTTAGCGTATGAATGATAGTGGGTCATATATATGGCTGACATTCAAACGAACAAAAATTCAAAATGATGATTCTATTTTCACAAAGATATGAGAACTCACATTATATCTCGTTTATTTGGAGATATAATTGGATGAACCTCTATTTCTGATCGGGCCACTTTGATGTAAAATTATTATGTATTTGTGGTTTGCTTTTTTCTACGCGCTATGTTTGGCCATCGCTCATAAAAAGGAAATTTTAAAAGGTCATTGTAGCACATTTCTTTTGGGGAAATAATTGGTGTAGTACAAGAAACTGCTTTGGCCTAAAGGCCATTCTCATACCTGCGCCACAGCTGTTCTATCGGTAAAAGTTTTCCCAGCCTACACAAGCGTTATTATCCGAGATCAATTCAAAGGACTACTTAAAACGGGTAACGGTACTATCTTGTGGTAACACGGCAAGCTAAACAAGAAAAAGCTAAAGGTAGCTGTAACCGAATTCACCATGAAGAACCTATGAAAACACTTCATAAAATAAATATCGGCTTAAAGATACATTATTAGGTAAAATTACTACTCACGATATTCTTTAGGTTGTAACGCAACAGCCCTTTCCGGTAATCCCAAACATATTGCATAAACGCCAGGGCTTTAATTGATTTTGATTTTTTAACACAGCGGTTTTTTTCAATTAAATAATCTATTTTTGGGCAAAGCCAAGGTTTGGATTCATTTGAAGAAGAAACAGGGTTATTCCTCTGAAACTAAGAAGTGTTCTTCGGTGACATCTTTAGCCAGAAATAAATAAAATTATGCGAAAGGTATCTTCATGTATTCTGTCCCTTATCTGTTCTTTCCTACTTTTCTTAGCATTCCCAGCTACAATAGGGGCCCAGAATTTACTGCCTGGCACACAAAAAGGATCCGAAGAAGGAGTATCCGAAGTACAGGAAGATAGTGTGCAAGCTCCTGAATTACGTCTCTCTGAAATCATCAAACAATCCAATACCGATGCCAAAACCCTAGAAACCCTTAGAAGTGGTCTTAACGATACCACACAGTACAGAAAACTACAGCGGCAATATGCAGATTATCTGAAGGCCTATGAAGCCTTTAAGGTTGATAAGCTAAACAAGAATTTGCCTGCCTTAACCTATCGTGAACTGAACAGCTTAATTACCGTATTGAGATATAAGGGAAAAGACATTGAAGCTACGACAGAAGACTACGAAAAGGTAATTGACCAATTTGACGAAGAAAGACTTCTGATATCGGAAATGGCATTGTACTGGGAGGACTACACAGAGAATAATAACGGCGTTCCCCCATTTAAAAATGAAATCCAAATTTCTCGAATTGGCGAAATTCTAGAAGATAGCCGAAGCTTAAGCGGATTGTACGAATCCCGCATCGAAGAAATGCTTATAAACCTAACGCAGTTGACCAAAATCCAATCGGAAATTGACGATGAAATCACAATAGATACCGCTCTGCTTAGTGAACTGAACAGCGTTTTCGACAAAAACCGGGAATCCTATATACAGGGTTTTCGAAATTTCAGTTTCCCCAAGATTATCTCAGAAATTCTCCTTTATGGAGATATGGTTTCATACGATTTGGAGAATGCCTACACCAACCTGGTCAGCAAACACCTATTTGTGTTCTGCATTTTTCTGCTTATCCTATTCATGTGCATGAGAACTCGGAAACAGCTCAAGACCCAAGAACCAGATCTGAACTCCACCTTTCCGAACGTAAAAAAGGTATTTGAGATGCCATTTACTACGGCTATATTTCTAACCTTTTTATTTTCCAGCCTTACATATCTTCAGGCACCCCCAATCATTAATAATATCTCGGGTCTGGTTATCGTGGGAATACTTTACCTGATTTCCAGGAAAATCTTTGAGGAATCGTTCCTAAAGGTAATTCGGGTCTTTATCTATTGTTGGTTGGCAATCAAAGTTGTGGAGGTTCTTTCGTTTGAATCCCTACCTGGCCGAAGCCTCCTGCTACTACTTAATATCTTTTTCGTGTATCTGATAGTTCAGATCAACCGCAAACAAAGCATCCTAATAAATTTCCAGAAAAATGCCCTGTCAAAGATTTTCTTCCGCTACTATGTGCTGGTGGTTGTCCTTGTAATGGGGATTAGCTTGATTTCCAATATTTTGGGATATCTGAATATTTCCATGTCCATCACTTCGCTGACCATTAAGCTATCTTTATTGGCGTTGTACCTCTATTTATGGAATCCTATCTTCAAGGCTTTCATTGCCCTGGGACTTCAAGGAAATTATCTCAGCTCGAAGCTTTCGGTTTCTCAGAATAAAGTGAGTATTCAGAAATTTCTGTATCGGGTTATCGATCTTAGCACCTATGTCGTATTTGCTTACAGTGCACTGAGTATATTAACTTTTATTGCCCCGCTGCTCAGTGGAATATGGGAGGTCTTAAACAGCCCCATAAGCTTGGGGTCCATAGAATTCACCTTATGGAACCTTATTCTTTTCGTCATAATCCTATGGGCTTCCAGTCTGATTTCGCGAATTGTACAGTCACTGCTCAGGCATGAGGTATTGGCCCGTGCCGATCTCGACCGGGGCCTTCCCGCAACAATTTCCATGCTGGTTCGGTACGCCATCATTACCATTGGCTTCTTTATTGCGGTCACCTCATTAGGGTTTGAAATGAATCAATTAACGATCATATTCGGGGCCTTCAGCGTTGGGATCGGCTTTGGACTACAAAATATTTTCAACAACCTTGTTTCGGGTATCATCCTGATTTTTGAACGCCCGATTCATATAGACGATACCATTGAAGTAAATAACATGATTGGAAATGTGAGCAATATTGGAATTCGATCCAGCAATATTCGAACCGTGGACGGGGCAGAAGTCATAGTTCCCAACGGACAATTAATCTCTAAGGAGGTGATCAACTGGACCCTTTCCGATCAAAATAGAAGAATAGAAGTACTTGTCGGGGTAGCCTATGGCTCTGATGTTCATAAGGTAGCAGAATTGCTCAATGGTATTTTGCTCTCGAGCCCCAGGGTATTAAAACAGCCTGAACCAGGCGTTTTTTTTCAAGAATTTGCGGATAGTTCTTTAAACTTTAGATTGTTGTTTTGGACCGATAGCAATAAAGACTGGATCCGTATTAAGAGTGACATACTGTTTGAGATCAATGATGTTTTTGCCCGGGAAGGGATTGAAATTCCATTCCCTCAGCGTGATATTCATCTTAGAACATGGAACAAGAAAGAGGAATGATTTTCTTAAATGCTTGGGTGTTTAGCTATTTTTCCTTTACATGATGATTTCTAATGTATTAGCGCTCTTTTTGATCTCTTCCGACCGCTTTAATTTACAAACCACTTTCAAGACCGTAGGCCATACATCCCAAAAAGACTGTTGGGTCGATTTGATCCTGATAGCCCCTGGATCTAATGCTGCATTATGGGCGACAGCAACTCATGATAGGGTTGCTTTGCGCCTCTGGTGATAGCTTAAAAAGCTTCTCCGATTCTGAAATAAAGACCCCAATCATCTTTGCCCACGGCGGCATCCAATCCGACGTTAAAATTGTTGCTCTTAAAAGCGGTATATCTGATACCCGTACCAATACCCGGATATAGTTTTCCATTAAAATCTTCGTTAATTGAACCACTCAAGGTTGCGAGCCCGGCGAATCCCACTAAACCCCAGTTTTCGCTAAAGTTGTAACGGTATTCGCCTTGTACAGCAAAAACACCATCACCTCTCAATTTTGCTTCAGAATACCCTCGAATATCTGTACCTCCGATAACCACTTGACGTTCAAAATTTACACTTCCGAAACTATACTTAACATACCCCCTAAAGGCCAATACATCCTGAACATCACGCATTCCAATATACTTATTGAAAAAGAAGGTAGCTGTGCTAAGGCTTTCTTCATTTCCAAACCACGTGGGATTTGAGTTCCATTTGACTTTTGTATGATACCCCTTTTTTGGATAATAAATTCCATCTCGCTTGTCTATCGCTGTCAATAGGGTAATTCCATAGTTGTTATTATTGGTTGTTGCATCAGACTCCTCAAAAGCAGTTGATGATGTACTATAGGAAAGTCCAAGTCCGCCATACCATTTCTTAAGAATTCTTCTTTCAGCATTAAAACTGATTGCAGTGGCGTCTGTATTAAAATCAACAAAACCTGGTATTTCAATGTCGTCTACATAGGTTTGTGAATTAAGATTTCCAGTCCCAAAAAAAAACGTAAATCGCCAAGTATCTTCCTTCAAGAACCATCGGTTAAATGAAGCAATGAGGTAAGACTTATTTGTAGAATAGATGCCAATTACGCCAGTAATTGATTTCGGGGAAATAGTGTCGTTAGGATTTAGTCGATACATAAGCATGCCAACCACCCCTGCTTGAAAGTCAAGTGTTCTGCTGTAGTTAATATAGGGTAATACACGGAGTTTGACAGGTTTGTCTTTTTTAGACTCTTTTGATTTCTGGGCGTGTAGTGTTCCCAGAAATGTGGAAAATAATATAATGACCATTTTTTGAAGAAATGAAACTTTCCTGCAAACAGACATATCTATATGGTATGTAGCCTTTTTTAAAAAGACGTGCAATTGGTATAAACTCGATTACTATGAGAAATTAAAAAGAACGCACTATCATCGAGTCCCTTCAAAGGTGGTTTCTTGGTCTTTATTCTCTTTTCTAAGATAGCCTTACCTAGGGATACAAAACTATTGAATCGAGACAGATTTTAGTTAACTAGTTTTTTTAGCTGCTGCTTTACCGCATTCCATTCGGTACTAGATAAATTTTCTGAACCTGATTTGTATAATTTTGTAAAAGAAGCTATCACTTCTTTTCTGAACAAATTATCTTTTGCTAAAAGCTGTTCCAAATCTTCCCTAGTGGCATTATGGTCTCTCACGGTAGGGTTATCAAGAAAGGTATGCTTCCTGAGAATTTCCAAATAATCAAAAACATCCTTTTCCAGCACGATGATTTGCTCGGTAATAAGTGCTTCCTTATCAGGATTTTCTATTTCTGCCTCAAGCACTTCCCTCATTTTGCTAAATTTTTTACGAATCAATTTATCTTCCTTCACTCTAGATTTTTGGGATTTTCGTAATTTCTTTTTTGAAGGATATGCCGCTGAGTTTATAATGTTGTTCCATTCGTCATCAGCGGTTAACTTCTGCATTTCTAATCTCGTAGTTACAAGAAACGACTGATGGCTTAGTGTTCTCTTTATTGACAATTCATAATGTTTATCAATCTCAACAATGGAATTTGTTTCGTTAACCACAACTTTTCGTAGTTTTTTGCGGGCTTTTTTCTCTTCTTTTTGGAACTTTTTAATTCTCTTCTTTCCTTCTTTTGTTAAGTCAAGTAATCTTGATTTTTCTTCCTCTCCAGAGACATTTTCTCGAATTTCAGCAGGTAATTTGTCAACAGAAAATACGGGTTCTGATAAAGTAGCGATGAGGAGTATTATTAATGCAGTAGTCATATTTTTTATTTTTCTATATAAACTGTTTTACGTCTAGGTTACTCGTTAATACGATACCCCATTCCTTTGAGTTCCGCTTTTGATTTGAATCAACCTATATCAATTTCCCAAGGAAAAAAAAGATTTCCTCCAAAACTGTTTAGGGGTTTATACTGTTTTCTACTAAAGTCTTAATCCATTACCAAGCATACTTTTGAATTGTAATTTAATCTTTTTTAGCGCTATTTTCCTTTTTGTTACGTTTCCCAAAAGGTGCTAAAGAATTTACTATTCCTGATTGAACGGATTTCCATAAATAATTACCAAAACCTTTATACTTAATCCGTTCGAAATCAATTTTCGCTTCTATGATTTTACCGTTCTTATTGGGATTGGACCTTTTAATAAATGTATTTGCTATCCAGGATGTTGTTTTGTTTTCGGATTCATTTTTCTTGAATAGTTCCACTTCCAAATCTTCGTATAACATAATCAGCTCCCCTTTGGATCTATTGGGGTTACCTTGCAATTTGAAATTAATTCCATTTAATTTGCCGTTTTCAAATTTCATCCCAACGGCTGGAAAAACCGTAGGATTGAGTTTTTCAAAATCTGCGGTACCTTTTGAATAACCTGATGCATGAAACGAATTATCCGTTGTATTGTATGGCATTGTGATATGAACATAAAATGGAAGGGTATTTAATAAGTCAGTGTTTAGGGTAACCTCTAGACTCCTTCCGCTATTAAGACTGTCACGAATGGAAGTAACATAGGTTATTTCACCTTGTATATTATCCAAATTCACATTGACAAGGTCGTCTGTATGGTCTAATTTCTCGGAATATATAAAACTCGAATTTTTTATTTTTATAGTGCTGATATGTAAGGGTTGCCGCATATTTTCTAAAGCCATTTGGGGCAAATTTGTAATTTTTTTAATATCCCAGGGCTTGGTCTTATCCTTGAAAGTACTGGCTTTTAAACCATTAACATCAATTTGTTGAATGCTAATAACCCCAGATTGAAATAAGGGGTACGGATCTATTCCACTAACAAGCAGCGTATCAACAGAAGCTGCATTGATATCGTAAGTCTGGTCAAATTTGGAAGAAAATTCTTCAGGGCTTGCTATTGGTTTCAATTCAAAATTGATCAGCTCGATTTCCTGCTCATCATATTTGTAGTGAAGATCATCGAATGAAATAGCATAAAGTCCGCCGTCAAGACCAAACTCTTGTTGCTTTAATTCGAGTTCTAATTCTGAATTATCAAACGTAAAATACCCCTGACCTCCCTCAAGGGCGTTCATATCCAATCCGCTAAACAAAAATTCTTTTCCTTGATAAGAAGAAATGGTGTCCATATTGGAGGCATCGATTACAAAAACCCCATAGTCCGCTATCACCATTTCAGCTAGGTCAATTTTATCAATCCCTGATAGATGAATTGAATCTAAAGAAAACGCTGGTTTTTTTTCTTCAGTTACCGCATTAATCTGATATTCCCTTTTTGGTCGGTAAAAATTAAAATTTAACTCATCTATTTCAATCTTATCAAGATAAAGCTTTCTATTAATAATCAGATCAAAAAGTCCCAATCCAGATAAGGAGAGCTTAGAAACAAATAGTTGTTTTAGTGCATCTTCCTTTGTTTCTCCCTTGGCAAATGATGCAAAAAGCAATTCTTTGGGTTTGGCATGAAAATTAGAAATGGAAATATTTCCTAGAAAGATATTAATATCGACATCTGTTATTCCAAGCACGTATTCGTTTTGGGCACTAATTAAATCCAATTCTTTGGAGATGTACTTTTTTAGAATTGATTCTAAGATGATGTTAAGAAGAAGAACACAGGCAATTGCGACGGTTAATGCTGCAATGATTATGCGAACTTTTTTCTTTTTTAACATGTCACTTTCGTTTTACGTTTCGTCTTTTCAAATAGATCAGAAAACTATTTTGAATTTATCAGATCTTCCGTTCCTAATCCTAAGCTTTGTATATTTTTTACGGCTTCCGTAACACTAGCATTAATAGGCTTTACGCGGTCTTTATCAACATAAAGAACAGTTCCGGACCAAGGGTTGGGAGCCCTGGGGAGATAAACAACTATTTTCTCATCTGATGTTCGCTCTATTTCAAAACAAAGCATTTGGTGATCATCAAAAGCTAATTGTAGAATGCTTCAACACTCAAAGTAAATCAGTTCGAACGAAAAACAAACTTGTAGGATTAGTTAAAGAAGTAGCCCCAATGTTAATAAAACCTAATGCTCGTAAGCTAAATATGTTGGAACAACTTTTTACCTATGATATGATATCAATTGGATATGCTCCTTCTGATATAGTCGAAGCATTGCAGTATTCTAGAGGTAAGTTATTATATTCAATGAATCAAAAGTTTTTGCAGAA
>RCND010001443.1_pt1 | contig 18655 bp, 16 predicted proteins | sample 2041351 | NCBI WGS metagenome assembly RCND01 (sample SAMN09708230, study PRJNA481090) | Marine sediment metagenome, whole genome shotgun sequencing project. | biome: marine sediment; feature: ocean; material: sediment; isolation source: Sewage treatment plant 12B marine sediment (STP12B) ... | reverse complement strand
AATGCTAAAAGAGGATTAAGAATTTTTGAGATGAAACTCTCATAAATTCTTAGTCCTCCTTTAGATTGCTTTTATTCGTTGATCATTTCCTAAGTATCGTAGCAATCCCGGACGCGTAATCCTGGCTAAGTACTTTCACATCAACCGTCCCACTAATTGTCAATAAATCCTCACCCATCACAGCATGAATCACATAAAAAAGACCGGTTTCTGTCGGTATGATCAAATCAATCTTGGCGTCTTCAATGCGAATGATTGCATCAGGTGCATAAGTCATGGTTAACTGGCCGTCTATATTTTCCATTTTTGTATTAAAGTTTTTTGTGATTGGTAACCTATCCTCTTCAGCTACCTCTGCCCCCGTCAGCATGGCATCCAACTCCCAGTTGATCCCATCAATTGGTATATGAATTTCCACTGCCCAATCCCCGACAAAATCATAGGTTGGACTGGCAATGGTTGTCTCAACTTCAGTCTCCGCCTCAGGTGTACTCTCTTCGATCGCCACTGATGTTTCTTTTTCATCACCAGTTGTTTCAGTTTCTGACGTTTCTTCCACTGTAATAGATTCAGTCTCAGCGGCACTTGTAGCCTCTGTAGCAGTGGTTGTTTCTGTTGCCACTTCAGTTGTTGTTGCAGTGGTGGTTGTCTCAACCGATGTAGCTTCTGTCTCAGGTTCCGTCATATCAAGAGAAGTTTCTGGTATCGCTACAGTTGTTAACTCTGCAACAGCAGCGTCCTTCGTTGATTTCGGGTTCATTAGAGTCAATGCTGATAAAACCAGAAGACCACTAACAATCACACCAAAAATAACAAAGATTAGCCACAACTTCTTATGAAATCTTCCAGTATTTTTAGGCATAGCAACAGCGGCACCACAGGTGCCGCAGACCTTGCTGTGATCATCTAATTTATTGCCACATTTCGTACAATACTGACGTTCCATAAGTCACCTATTCAGGCATTCTAATATAAGTACCACCTGGGAACCAATCATCAGGGAAAGTTACATCCAGACGAATCTCCAAGTTGTCGTTTGCTTTCTTTTTTACATCTGCTATCACACTGCTACCAAACTTGGCTTTAACCGCTGCAGCTTTACCTACAATGGTGCGTTTTTTCTTATCAATCAGTTCAATTTCTACTGAATCTATGACATCAAAGTCTTTTAATCTTGTTTCATTCATGACTAGCGCCTCCACTGGCTTTACTTTTGTAATCCACCCAAACTCATCTTTTACAGAGCCATACTGCACGCCTGTTAAGGTGTCGTAAAGTCTTTGTGTTGTCTCACCAATCAGCATATCGTTTACCACATGCTCAACACCTTCATAGAACATGCTACCTATAGGAGAAACTACCGCAGCAGTCCCTGTACCAAAGACTTCCTCAAGAATCCCTTTTTCAGCCACTTCAAAAACTTCAGCAATGGAAATCCTTCTTTCGGTCACAGTATATCCCCATGATTTTAAAACTTGAATAGATGAATCTCTTGTTATTCCAGGTAAAATGCTACCGGATAATTCAGGTGTTACAATCTCACCATCGATTTTGAAGAAAATATTGGATGTACCTACTTCCTCTACATACTTACGTTCCACGGCATCCAACCATAGTACCTGAGCATAACCAAGTTCTTTGGCACGCATTTGACCTTTAAGGCTAGCAGCATAGTTACCACCAGTTTTCGCCTCACCAACACCACCTTTAACCGCTCGAACGTATTCGTCTTCAACAAATATCTTCACAGGGTTTAGGCCCTCTTTATAATAAGCCCCTACAGGTGACAGAATTACCATGAATTCATAGCTCATTGATGGATGTACCATCAATGTAGGTTCTGTTCCAATGATAAAAGGTCTTATATACAATGACGTCCCGGGTGCTGTAGGAATCCAGTCATGATCCACTGCGACCAACTCGCTAACTGCTTGAATAAAGTCTTCAATTGGTAGCTGGGGCAAACAGATACGGTCATTGGTTCGGTTGGTCCTCTTTGCGTTCATATCGGGTCTAAATAGGTTAATTTCACCTTCAGCAGTTTTATAGGCTTTGAGACCTTCAAACATCTCCTGTCCATAATGAAACACACAAGCAGATGGATCCATACTTAGATCTTCATACTTCTTAATCATTGGATCATGCCATCCCTGACCTTCATCATAAGTCATTACAAACATATGATCCGTGAAAATCTGTCCAAAACCCAGCTCATCCGGATTGGGCTTTTCTTTACTTTCATTGGACAGTGTTACTTTAATATTGAGCATAATAAGCCCCCTCGTCTTCATAGTCGATTACTTTCGTCTATTATAGCAGATAAAATCAGTTTACCCAACCCAATATGGCTAAACCCTTTTAATAGAGGGTTTAGCCATATTGGTATATGAAAAATAATTCTGTTTACACCAATTTTACACCATTTCACGAAGTATGTAGATAATCACTAGTACTCTAATTCTAATTTTTCGATCTCTTTTGCAATGTTTTCGTCAAGTACATGGGTATAAATACTTGTAGTCATTTCAACACTGCTATGACCCAATAATTTTGATATAACTAAAATATTGATGCCTGACTCATAACATCTTGTTGCGAATGTATGCCTTAACATATGAGGACTAATATTGGGTATATCATAGCCCCTATTTTGGAGTGTAGTTGACTTTGAGTATAGCTGTGTCCTGATGTTTTGCGGACGACAGGTTTTACCATCTCTATTTAGGAATACCAAATCATCAAAGACTCTCTCCTCTTGGAGTTCATTAAGATTTTTTTTTTTTGCTGTTTCAGAAGACCAATTGTTGTTTCTGTCAATGGAATATCTCTTTGGCTTGATGAAGTTTTTGTTGGCGTTAATACAAATTCATAATCATCAGCAATTTTCATAAATATCAGGCCTCTACGAATCTTCATTTGCTTTTTCTTCCAATTAATATCACACCACCGTAACCCAACCACTTCACCTATTCTAAGTCCTGTCAATAACATGATTTGGTACATCTCCATATATTGTGTATTTTCTACACTCCTTAGAAAAATAGCTTCCTGCTCGACAGTTAATACTTTTATTGATTTTTTCTCTTTTCCAATCACCTTAATTCCTTTTGCAGGATTCTTACTTATATACTCATTATCTAGTGCTTTTTGTAGGACATCACTAAGTACGCCTTTAACAATCTTTATGGTCGATTTTGCATAGTCATCAGAATGCATGCTCTCAACAAGACCAATCACATCAATCTGTCTAATCTCAGTTAAACCCTTTCCACCCATTTCACTGTTAATAATAGTAAGATATTGAATATAATTCTTTCTTGTTACAGGTCTGACACCATACTTATACTTGTTTAACCACACTAAGGACCATTCTTCAAGAGTATAGCTTTCAACGGTGATATTAACGCCTGTTTCATCTTCATACTGGTCTTTTCTTAATGCTCGCCTTAAAGAGGTTAAATTCATATCATATGTTGTTTTCCTCTTACCCCACTTCGATGTGAAACGTGCCATATAAGTTCCATCTTTTCTTTGACTAATCCCTTTTCCTAATTCTTTACCTTTAAGATTCTTACCCATAATCTAATCCTTTCTAATAATGAGTGAATAGTTTCCAATAGCTTTCACTGAATTAATCAGTCCTCTTTTTCCTCCGCAGAGCAATTTGCTATCAACTTTTCATTTAAAAAGAAATCATTATGGGTCGTCCTTCCGACCAATGTCGAACTCATTTAGAGTATAAAAAAAGCCTTATCCCTATTGGATACAGCTCTTTTGCCCGACTATTATTGCTTTAATGATATCAAAGTATCATCGTATTAATACCCCATTTTTTATTAACAATCTACTATTGTTGTGAATCTAACAATCGGACTTTTAGCTCTGAATTATTTATTAGACTTACATAAATCTAAATTCTAACTTTCAAGATTTATGGACTGAAGTGTTGATTAAATGGGCCTTATAGTGTCGATTATACATTTTATTTTCTCACGTTGTTTAATCTCTATTTATCCTCAAATCATAGCAATAACAAGTTCAAGAATATCATTTAGCCATTCTTCCATTTTCTAAATCTTTCCTACTGTTTTGTCAATCGACTTAATATGTTCACATAAACTTAGCAGGTCCCCAATCATATTCCTTACCTCTATAATCACCATTGTATTCAGACAACAGCTTTGCAATATCTATTGTATCGGGACGTGCTTTTGTAACAACAATTATATTTTTGAGAACTTCAACATTCACTTCATTATTAACTCGAGTTTTTAATTGCTCAAAGATTTCTTTTGAGAATCTTAACCCTTGACTATTACCCCATTTTTTTATTGAACTTAACATGTGAATATATTCGACCATCTTCTTATTTCCTTTGATATAGCGAAGCCTCTCTTTTAATCATTGTCTGCATTCACAAACAATGTATAAAAGAGAGGCACCTTTTTTGTTTACCCTTATTTATAGCATAGATCCTATCCGCTGCTTCTATTTATTATTCAACATTCCTACATTCATTCTACCAATTCCTGACTTAGTACCAAAGTATAAGTTGTCATGATAGACAATTATAGACTTTACTTCATTATTAGGTAGCCCATCCATATCACTATAAACTTGTCCTGTATTCCTCAGTGTACCATCGTCATTTAGGGACATCACTGCCAAGCCATCATATTCTGATCCAATTAATAGCTGATCTTTTAGTAGGTACAAGCTTCTCACCTTCGGTCCTGAAAGACCATCTGTTTCGTGATACTCCGACATCACTTCCCACTGTCCCTCTGCATTAAGCTCAAGAATATTAAGGCCACCACTTTCATACATACCACCACCTATGTAGAGCAAGCCCTTACTTAGTATTGCCGCTGTATAATTAACTGTAGCAAGCCTGGCATCCTTGTCATAATACCTGATAGTATCACTGTATAGTAGTGTCAGGCCACCTTTACGTACATTATAGGATCCTATGATTAAGCTATCATTTTCTACTGACTCCTCAATAATGTTTACCATGGGAACCAAAAGGTTGTCATTAACATCCGATTCGTAAATCGTCATATCCATATCTGTAACCTCAACAAGCCCTCCCCATGTACCAACCAGTAGATGCCTGTTGTCCAACACCTTAAAGACATTAATCCGGGGGTCTGGTAAGAAGCTATCTTCTCCATAGTGGACCTGGTCAACTAGGCTTAAGCTCTCAGACATTCGAATGAATCCATGTGTTCCGCCAACAAGTAATTGGCCTTGCCAAACTACTAAGTCACGTATAATATCGAGGTTTGCCCTTAAAGGCACCTCATCCCACTGATTAGTATCCAAGTTAAGCTTAAACAAACCACTTGTCGTTCCCGCTAGTAGTTCATCGTTGTATACTTGAAAGCACATAACATCTAAATGTGTGTTCATTGTATCGATGGACTTTATGACTTCTTCCCTTTGATTACATCCTGTAATAAGAAATATTAGATTAAGAAGAAGTATGCAAGCCCTATTCATTATGACTGACTTTTCCTAGGTCTGATGAGCTAGAAGCAGAGGTCTGTACTTCGTGATCAAAGAAACGCTTGGGATCAGTCATAAAATCCTTAAGGACCTCAACTATATAGGCACCGGAAACTGTCGACATGTTAATACTATCTTCACCGGCATCAATCATAATAATGTCTTTAAGGCCAAATTGAGCACTAATAAAGTTCATAAAATAGGATCTGTCGTCGTCTGAGTACCCGCAATCAACCACCATAATATTATCAGGGTAATGTAACCTTAAAGCTAATTCTTCAAGCTCAGACCCAATGGTGTACACATCCCCTTTTTTCAAGAAAAGTCCTCTAGAAGTCAAGTTCTCAAGAGCTGATGTGATGTTGGCTAGGTCATAGGTCATATCAAGCGTCACCGACTGCTGGATGATATAAGTCAACCACATGATCCCCTGCGACCCTTCGTTGGTGATTTCTTGATACACCTCCTCAGCACTACAACTTATGGGTTCAATGACTTGACCTTTACCAATACATAAATACATGTGTCTTCTGTATAAGTCCATCATAGAGGACAATGCCAGTGATTCACTGCCAGTCAAAACTTCATCAAATGTGTTATTTCGAATGACCGATCCACCTGTCAGCTCAATAATCTGATCAAGGTCGTTGGCTATAACTATGTTCGGGTCTAAAACAACCAATTCATCCGACTCCGTATAGATACCACAGATTAAGATCCCTTCACTATCATAGTAGACAGTCGTTTCAATGACGTCACCACCTTCTGAGTATTGATAACGTCCAAAGAAGCTTGCTATAGCGAGCTTCTTGACTAATGGTTCCATCTCGCTTATTATTTTTTCTACTCCAGCAAACTTAGCAGGACCAATCTCACGATATTTATCCTGAAGTTGAAGAGGAGATATGAGCGTCTTATTCTCAAATTGTTTGCCAATCTCACCCAATACAGATGCATGAAATCTATATACTTTTGACATGATAACCCTCCTAAATCTTTCCTGGTGGTATTGGTTTGTGGTATGTATTCAGCATTTCCCTTGTATTATTGACTGCTGGTTTGTTTGAGATACTGGCATTCATAGCATCCACACCCTTTCCTGCAATCTTACCGGCTGTTTTATCCAGTGCAACATTCGCAAAAGCAGTCTTGGTAATACTGGCTTTATTACTTTTGCTAGCACTAGTCATCATATCCACAAACTGAGACCCGGTCTTCTTAGCATTATCTTTGAACTTAATTTGAACTGTACTACCATCTATCCCTTTAATACCATCATGATTATTGGCCTTGAAGCCAGGTATCTTGCTCACAGCAATATCAGTAACCGCTGACACAGCGCCTTGCTTCAACCCGTCTGTGTAATTATCCAGGGTTGCTCCTTTATCAATTATATTCTTAAAGCCTCCGGTAACAACCGTTGACGTTGCCTTAATGGCTGGGTTGGATATCTGGCTATTTCCTACAGCCATAAGTCCTTTGGCAGAACCCTTAAGGGCAGCATCCGTCATCGAAGTATCGTTGGCATAGGCACTACCAACGCTTTCACCAAAGTTAATACCGAAATCTTTAACACCCTTAACAACCCTACCACCTGGACCCGTTGCTTCAGCAAGAATGTCTACCGTTACATCTGCTGAATCCCGTATGAAACCTGTACCAGTTGCTAGGCCACCATAGATATCTGCTGCTGTATTCGCCCGATGTGCATCGCCTGCATAACGTCGCTGTTCTTCTCTAAGCACTTGCATCTTGGTATCTTTGTCCATATAGCTTCTAATTTTCTTGCGAATCTTTGGATCATCGGTACTGCGATAAGCATCAATCAAGTCTTGACTTTTAATCTTTTTAGGACCCTTACCACTAGCTGCGGAACCGCTTTGACTTGAATGATCTGTCCCACTAATAATAGGTCCGTCGCCTGAAGTGACTAAGCTACCTACCCCTGCACCAGCTGCACCGCTAGCAGCTGGCCCGGCTCCCATCTCAACCGTTGGACCTGCGCCAGAGCTTCCGGGCCAGTTTCTCCAACCACCTGCTTCAGCTGCACCGCCATCATCTGCATAGACATTGCTTCCACTCAGCCGATTGACCACAGCGGTAAAAAGCACGAAGCCAATAATCATCATTGCCTTATCTGATTTTATTGTGCCATTGTTTAATAGAATCATCAGAATTACAAGTAATAACATAACGATTATATTGTTGTACCAACGTCCCTGTAATGCCCATGTTAGAAGAAATGCAATGGATATTCCCATGAGCATAAGAGAATACCCATACTCGGATTCTGCTGAATCACGCTTAATTAAACGCTTAACATCATTGCTTCCAAGTCGACAAAGAACTATGAGCATACTGCGACCTTGAAGTGTAAATGAGGTATAAGCAATAAGACTATAAACCAATGCCAAGTATGGATTATTCACAAAAAGTCCAAGACCTAAAAATGCCACCATCGAACCTAGGAAGAACATTCTGTCCACCTTATTACCACTATTAAAGTCTGATACAGCCTGAGCCGGTCCTGCAATCATATCCAAAACGAACTGATTAAGTCCATCCTGCCGTATGCGTCCGAAAGTACTGCTAAGGAAAAACATAAAGATCATCCAGAATAGTGTGGCCATTGATTCATGGTCTCGAGCGGCAGTAATTGGCCAGAAACGGTTATATTTGTTTAACCAAAAGCCGCCGTTGGGTCCTGCAATCAACCATACATTGATTACCCAAAGTATAAGATAGATTATTAACATACGAATCAGCGTTTTCTTCCATACTTTCTTTATGCCTGACAGCCACGATTTGACCATAAGTGTCAGATAGTCTATGGTGGTCATTTGACTGGCTTCTCTAATATCACTCACTGAACTTCCTCCTTATATTTCTTCTTATAACTTCCTATGCTATTTGAGAAAAGCACAGTTAGTAACACGAACATCAACAACCAAAGTACGACCATATAGGTTGCCGTCAATGCAGCAGCCGTCTCTGTACTTCCATAATGTAAATAATTATAGATCACCACACTCACCGTGCTTTTACCAGGAGCTATGATCATAAGCATTGCGCTAAGTTCACCAAAGGACATTACCATGACAATCAGACCACTTAATGCCACATATATACCAACACTCATTTTTAAAACAATATGCCAGAGAACCAGCAAGCTACTGCTATTAAGTCTTAGTGCATCCATCTGCTCTAATGGCACTTGTCTGAACCCAATCCACACACAGATAAAAGAGTAGGGTAAAAAACGAAGAAATAAAGCATGAATGGCAGGTAAATAACCTTCAAATACCCCAAGTATAGGCAATAAGCCATAGAGACTATTGATCTGTATGCCGGTAATAGTGCCTGGTGTTATGGCCAAGAATCCCATCAATAGCCAAACACCTAAGTGTATCTTTTGATCCCTTACCATCCACATATTAATTAGGGTAGCACATACAGCTGTTAGAGCTCCGGCTGCTATAGCAATCCATAATGTGTAGAGGAAATCACCGCTGTATCGAACAAGCGTCTCCATCATCTGAGCTGGTCTTAAACCTCGAAAAGCAGTGATTAAAATCATCAATCCTATAAAGCCTAACATACAAGCCATCAACCGCCTCAATGCTCTTCTTGGTAATACCGGTGAATACCATATACCTTCGACTGATGCTACATCTACGAAGACACCAAGGCTTTTGGCAACCAACAGAACTATAGCAATAATTATAAATAAAGGCAGTGCCATAACTAGGGGAAATGACTGCAACCAAGTACTTGCATAGATTGACATTATTTCTACAGGATATGTATTAAATGCAAATATGGATGGCAGCGTATAATCTGCCATCGCTAGAAAGAAAAGGAGGACAACTACCGGTGCTACAGTGCTACGAAGAGTGATCAATCCAAGATGTCGGTTCACTGAAGCAATTGATGTGTCCAAGGTCATCTGTTGCTGGCTTGTCACTGTGATATGAATAAATGACAGATAAAAGAGCAAAGAAGCTGCGGGTAATAAGGTCATGCACTGTCCTAACAAACTGATTGTCAGCCCACTTAAGCCCCTTATCTCAAACAGATGAAATGCCATCCCTTGGAGAAGAAATGCATAAAAGAATGGAGGAATCATCAACAAGCCCACTAGGGCAATAAGCACTTCACGACGTTTTCCGAACATACGCCATAAGCCATAGCCTGACAATGCACCTAAAGGAACAAGCAATAAGGCTACAATGCTCGCAAAGTATACAGTTCGCCATAGAACGGTCAATCGTCTAATGGACATTAAATCAGGATATGAAGTCCACTCACTTATAACCAATGGCACAACCATCAAAAATGGCAAAACCGTCATTATTAATAATATTCGATAGCTAATCTTCTTTGTCCTCATCATTAATCTAGGAATAGTTGCTTCATCTTGTCAGAAGAATTGCTGTAAACATCTGCAACTAATTCCCAATCAACCTCCATCACTCTTAATCCGTCTTCATAAGTCAAAAAGGGTATCAGTTCCGGCACAAGCTGCCGACCATCAGTATCCATGGCTTGAAGCCAACCGGAAGCTGTCATTTGCTCTAATGCTATTTGACCTTGGAGATAGTTAATAAATATAGCCCCGTTATCCGGATTTGAACTGTTCTCAATCTTGCCAACAGAGTTGGGAATAACCAATGTGCCTGGACCCTCTATCTGGTCCGGAAATACCAAGGTTAATTGAGCGCCTTTTCTAAGTGCACCAAGTGCATCATCTGTATCCGTCAGGCCATAATCCAACTGTCCCGACACCACCATATCCCTAACGGCGCCATTACCATCAGCAATGACAACAGAGCTATTTTTGACTTTCTCAAATAATATATCTGCTTCTGTCTCACCTAGATATGCATAGTATGCAGCAACATGGGTTGCTGTTGTACCAAAAAGAGGTTTTGCTATACCTACTGCATATGACTCTGAAGCTATAGGGAAACTGCTTATTGCATCACTAAAAGAGTTCTTTGTGGCAATGCTTTCATTTGCAATAATAACCCTAATCCTGCCACCAAAGGTCTCATACCCTTCTAAGACACCTTGTCTATGTAGTTGTATTGTCTGGACAACTTCGCCATTCCAGAACACATCCGCTACAGGACGATCCTTTTCTACAAATAATCGTTGTACGAGCCCTGTAGTTTTAACAGCTTCCACATCATAAACCGCCTCAACTACTATGCCTGTCTCAGCTTCAAAAGATTCAAATATTGCTTCTGAATAGTTTCTGTCAACAGACGTATAAACAACCACCTTCTCCTCGGGGCGACTACAGCCGCTAATCACAAACAAAAGTGTTAAAGCAATAATCATGGATTTACTTTGAATCTCCAGTACTCTCTGCTTCAGCTTCAATATGCACCCCCTCATCTGATCCAGGCTTACTAGTGTCGACTTGAATGGTATGTGTCGCCTCTTCAGCAACCAATCCATCGTCTTTAGCCTCATTAAATACGACACCTCCTCCAGTAAAAGATTTGCTAGCAGTATCTTCTGAGGCTTTTTGAGCATTTGATGACGTGATGCCCTCTTCTTCTCCTAATTTGTCATTAGCAAAACTATCTTCACTATTAACTTCAACAGCTTTTGTAACATCTGATCCATTTCCCCTTGTTCCACCTTGAATGGTATGTGTCATTTCTTCAGCAACCAATCCATCGTCATTCGCTTCGTTAAATACAATACCGCCTCCAGTAGCCGATTTACTACCAGCATCTTCTGAGGCCTTTTGAGCATCTGATGACGTGATGACCTCTTCTTCACCTAATTGATCACCGGCAAATCCAACGTCACTTTTAACTTCAACTGCTTCTGTTTCATCTGTTCCATTTTCCCCTGTACCACCTTGAGCAATGTGTATCACTTCTTCAGCAATCAATCCATCATCTTCAGAATCTACAAATACGATACCGCCTCCAGTAAAAGATTTACTGTCCGCATCTTCTGAGGCTTTTTGAGCATCTATTGTCTTCTCATCCCCAATGCTGGACTCTTCTTCCCCACCATCATCCGAGGACCCATTTTGATGACTATTAACATCGCTTATATCTGAGGGTTCTGAATCACTGTCTGTGCCTGATTCGGAATCATCCCTTGTACCTTGATCCTTTGATCCACTCTCTTCTCCTTTACCATCCGCTTGATCAAACTCATTATTATTATGTTCAGATTCAGAAGTGTTATTATGCTCTTTTTCGTTTGAAATCTGGTCTTTGTCATCTCCTGCTGAAACCGAACCTTTACCATCGTCACTATTCTCTACGTTTGAATCATTGTAACTATCGTCACCATCCGGTCCTCCGCCTAACACACCACCTAAACCTGCGCCCGCCGAACCAGCACCAGCTGCACCGCTTGCCATAGTGGCTGCTTCATCAGCACCATTACTAGCAATCCATCTAGGTAAGGTCCCCCCTGCTTCAGCCCATCCACCATCATCAGCCCATACATAAGTCGTAATCATACGTTCAGCTGTAGCCGCAATCAATAACCATACAACAATCATAGACGCTGTATCTGGTGTAATCTTATTTTTTAATAATAGGATACTTAGAATTAGTAAGACAAGCATTGTGATGACACGTAGGTACCAGAAGTCTGGAAGGATCCACACAATTAAAAATGCCACAGCAAGACCCAAAACCATTAAGGAGTAGCCATGTTCGGTCATCTTATTCTCACGTTTTAGTAGGCGATTTAGGTCGTTAACACTGAAAGCAAACAGAGTGATTAAAACACTCCTCTGACGTAATGTAAACGACAAGAATGCTATAAGAAAACAAATGATGATCAGATAAGGGTTGGTGAACATTAAAGTTATACCAAGAAATATTGCTATCGTAATTAGGAATGTAGCACTGTCACTAACATTCCCCTCTTTAAAGTCAGAGATAATCTGTACGGGTGAAGTAATGACTTCAAGAAAGTACAGTTCGATCCCATCGCGGCGCATTCTGGTAAATGAAATGGATAAAAAAAACATCAGTACAGCCCAAAATAATGACGCTGTCATCTGATTAGCTCTGGCCATGGTCATAGGCCATAGTGGGTTACCTTTACTCAAAGCAAAGCCTCCGTTAGGACCTATTGTCAACCATAGATTAAAGAAGAATAACAACACAAACACAATACCCATTCTTATAACTAGCTTCTTAAGTCTTCTGGGAATGGCTAAAATGGCTGTTTTGATTAAATAAAGCAAGTAGCCCATTGCAGTGGTTGGAAAGTTACTTTGACTTTCTCTCATATGACACCACCTATCCATGTTGTTATTGATAGCTATTCTCATTATAGCAGGAATCAACCATCTTGTAAACAACTTGCTAATTACATACTTAAAGTGTGGCTGGTCCTACCTTCGGTACTGCTCACCCATGTAGCCCGGGTGGTAAAAATGCTACTCCACTACCCCAAATTAACAAAAGTGTCAAAGAAGGACTCAGCGTTATTGATGTAGAGCAATGTAGAGAAGCATGTAATTCAACTCGAGAACGTGCAGTCTTTGAGTTTCTTCTTGCTAGTGCTTGTCGTGTTGGAGAAACACATAACCTTCTTTATAGTGATGTCATCACAGGAGAATTTCATGTTCTTGAAAAAGGTTCAAAGGTTCGTTACTGTTATCCGGGCAAGAAGTGTCTAATGTATCTGAAACGTTATCACAAGAGAAGGAAAGGAGATAGCACATACCTGATACTTGTTCATACGACTCAAGTCCTCATATAGCCAGGTCTCTACACAAGCATTACAAGATGTAATCACATCAATAGATAAAAGGTATAATAGTCACTTAAACCCTCATCGACTTCGTTATATGTTTGCATATGCAGCACTTGAAAATGGTGCTTCACTCACCTCATTAAAGAAAATTCTTGGGCTTAGCAAAACTAGCACCACACAGGTTTATGCCAAATTCTCACAACCATCCATTAAAAACGAGTATCTTAGATACTTCAATAATTTTTCATTAGTTTTTCTTCATAGTGGGGCCATATAATTAAGGTGCTATATAACCGCCATATAACTACTAAATCATTCCATTGCTGACAGTGTTATTTCTCTATCAAAGGTACAAAGAGTTCGCTAACATATTGATCTGAAGAAAGGATTTTACATCTTCCCTCCGCATTTCCCTTATAACTAAATGGTTGATGAATTTTTTGGCTACTTATAAAGTATTGCCCTTGAACAACAAGTTTCATTTCATCACCTTTTCGATAGAAAGTTCCTGATGGTGAAAATTTAAATTCAAGTTTTGCAATTTCGTTTTTACTAAGTGGTTTTAAATCATCAAAATCATATTCTGGTGTATAAGGTGTACTTAATTCCTCATTGACCGTTCTAAGTGCCACGCGTAGAGCACTACGTGCAACTAAATCATTTGGGAAACCATACACACCTTCAAATTCAACTTCTTTTCCTTGATGGAACTTTTGAATACCCACAAAAAGATTCGCATCACTACATCCTTCAAGTTCCACAAAAAGAGTTAACTTCATAGGGCCAACGATTTCAGTATCTCCTTCAAAAGTATAAGTGTAAATGTTACTATCATTCTTTAAATCAAAAGTTTGCGTAGCTAACTGACTCATCTTTTGTTTCGTTAATGATTTGCTTTCGTTACTTAAGTACAAACTTTTCCAAACAACATTCTTTGGCGGAAATTGATCTTCATATCTTACTTCTTTGACACAATCACCAAACTCCCTGATTTCTAATCTTACTTTTGGATAATCTTCCATACCATTATTGATACCTTTAAGGAAGTAGTCAAAGAATTTGAGCATAGTTGCATTTGCTTCTATACTATAATATTCCGTCCATTCTCCATTTCTATGCGTATAGAGCCATTTTTGTTTTGATCCTACCCTTTGGTAGGCTCTATAACTTCCAGCACTGTGAAACATTTGGCAAGAGTAACTTATACAATTCAACATAGGCACAGTAATTTTCTCTAACTCTGGAGCAAAAGATTTCCAATATTCATCACGAGTTTCATGCTCAAGTTGTAATTTTCTCATATCTACAGCATCACCCATTGTCAAAACTCGTTTTGAGAAAAAAGGCGTAAATCCATCTTCTCTAACGCCTCCATGATAAAACCAATCTCGGTATAAGTCAGAAACACCCTCCCAAGGACAAATGGCTTTCAAATGAGGTGGGGTTAGAGCCGCAACTTTATATTGATTGATAGCAAGGTATGATACACCCAATAAACCAACATTCCCATTACACCATTCTTGAATCCCCGCCCATTCAACAGAATCATAAATATCTAATATTTCATCATCATCAAAGAAATTTTGCGGTTTTGTTGCTTTCGGTGAAATTCCGAACCCTCTCTTATCAATATTGATCATAATATAACCATTTGCTGTCCAATAATTTGGATCAGGAGCTTCAAAACTTGTCTCATCCGAAAATACTATTTTTTGAGGTTGACGGGCAAAACGATATTGTATATGCATATGACCATCTTTACATAACACATCTTTTCTTCCAGAGTATAGTGAAAGTAGAACTGGAAACTTTCCTTCATAACCTGGCATATAAATATTGGCACTAACATAACTTCCATCTCTCAGTGGAATATGAACATCTCTCAGAATTTTGATACTTGGATTTGCTTCAACAACTGTATAGTTGGATGGCTTGATAAGACCTTTTATTTTATTCAGTATTTGTTTTGGCGAATTTTTCTTTTGAATAATCATTATATTTCACCATTTTTTAGCTTATGGTATCTTGGCATAACAAGAAATTTTGCAAATACTGCCAATGACCCATTAAAAATAAATCCAATGACCATATAAATATTTATATATGGATTTACCAAAACTTCATTATTGATTAATAGGTTAATCATAATAATCGCATATGGTATATGCAAAATAAACGACGACCTAATTCCAGGGTTCAAAATTCTTTTTCCAACGATGCCCATACCCAAATGTGATAACCCTTGGAATATCAGGAAATATGGAATCCATGCAGCAAACTTTAAGTTATAAATACCTAGTCCTGAGAACAATGGAATTATAAGCCATATATAAATGAAATTTATCCAAAATATCACTTCTCGATCTATTGGAACTACTTTGTCCTCATGATTCACTTTCAATAGATTTTCATTAAAAAACTTTGGAAATCCACCTGGCAGAATATATTCTTCTATTTCATGCATCAGATACAATGGAAATGCAAGTAAGAGCATAAACTCAACTAAATCAATTCTTGAATACAAGGGTATTAAGCTTGCCATACTGTAAATCAAAACTAACACTGCTGCTTTTTGCCAATTATTCTTTATCCATTCCACATAATTATTCATAAAAACCTCCTAAAGACACTTTAATCTGTTTATTGAAATCAACATCGTGTTGATATATACTTATTATATAGCTTATCAATAAATAAACGAATAAACAATCTTATATGATTTGTTCATATGACCATGTGATTTTATGAGGATAACAATGAAAAGCTCTAATGATAAATTATCAAATAGTGAATCAAATACTCAAATAGACAAAAAAATCATCGATGCATTTATGACTTTATATGCAAACAATGCAATCGAAAAAATTAGCATTAAAACGATGACAGATTTAGCAGGCTTAAATAGAGGGACTTTTTATTTGCATTACCTCGATATATACGATTTACTCGAAAAAATCGAAAATAAATATTCAGTCATAAGCAAAGCCATCGCCAAAAATGCTGTAAACGCTCTATTTAAAAACGAAATTTTAGAAGAAGCACTACCTAAAATAAATTTTTATGAAGCCAATATAGAACATTTAAAAATTCTACTTTGTATCAATGGTAAGTCATCTCTTAATCAACTAATGAAAAAAGAACTCAAAAACTCAATATTGTCTTATAAAAGTAACAGCACTTTTACAAGTTCAAAGGAAGCTGAATATGTTTTAGAATACATCGCTTCTGCTCAGGTAGCTACTATCATACATTGGTTACGTAATGACATGAATATTCCATTACCTAAAATGAGTCAACTCCTCCAGGATTTAGGAGAAAATGGTGCTCTTAAATTCTTTAAATAGTCGTATGTAATATATTTATAATAGTTCTTACTTCACTTTCTTAAGTAGTGAGCAACACTCCACATGTGTCGAGTATATAATTCTTTAAAAACATATAAATTAAGCGCTCAAATCATCAACTATGATCTTCACAATAAAGGCCTGGAATGCCGATTTCACAATCTGCTTTCTAGGGCCTTATAGTGACGATTATAGATATCAGATTCCCATGTTCCTGAAATGATATAACACTTTTTTTAGAATTATAATGGAATCAGAAACACTTTTATAGAAAATCCAATTCTACAGGAAACGTAATCAAGTTAACCTATGATTATTCAAATAAATGCACTACATCCATATACACATCTTTATCATTCACATTAGAATATGTAGGTATATTACCTAATCTCCAAACAGAAATATTGTTTATTCCAAACATTTTTGCTAATGAAATTTTCTCTTCTATGCTACGGGCGTCTTCATACCATAGTACATTAGAAATTCCATTACTATCAACAAATATTGCATATGGATTTCGAGAGTTTACACCATAATTTATTAACGTATCTCCCATAATTAATCTATCATATATTTTGCTATATAGAGGGTTATATGGCACATCATTTATCACCGTTCCGTTATCTGTAACAGTCCATTGTGCTGCTGAAAATGATACTTGTAAACTCACTTTATCAAGGTTCTCTTTCGACACTTCTGCTTTCACACTACGTAACGCTTCATATACTGATTCGATTGGTGCTACTGGTGTACTCGTAATGCCATTTGCTCTTTCAGTGTCTGTTAGACTTTTCGCATCGTAATCATGAGCCATTAAAATCATACGATCTGTAATATCAACAATTTCCCCATAATTGTATCCATCATAGTTTTCATCTGGATGTACCATGACAGTTAAAGTCTTATCTACCGTCTTTAACTCTATTGCCAGTTGTTCAAGAAACAACACAAAGCCTTCCCTACTCTCTTCTCCCCTTAATGATTCAAAGTCTATAACGACACCATCAAATTCGATCTTACTTGAAAGTGATTCAATAATTGACTCAATGACGTCTTGTTGTAGCACCGCATCATCAAACATGCGATTTAAAACGTTTGCAATACCACTTACACTATTTCCTTCATCTGCAAAAACATTTAGTTGAACCTTTTTACCTTCTGCTCTTGCCATATCAATCGGTAACTCATATGAGTCTGGATAATTTTCTTCAATTCTTATGCTATCGATTTCACCACCACTTACACTACCAACTTTCAGCTCTGTCCATGCAAAACTTATCGTATCAAAATTTTGAATCAAGTCACTTTGATGATAACTTTTAACAGCGTAAAAAGCGTTTGACTCTTCTACCTCTGCTTTAATCCGACGATACATTCTCATCAAAATTGCTGCTGCTTCTTCTCGCTTAGCATAACCCTTTGGATCAAATATTTTTTCACTCTTTCCACTAACAATGCCGTAATCCTTCAGCATCGCTATGTAGCCTATATTTTCATTTACATCGTCGAAAGGGCTCTCTAAATTTTTTCTTTTATCTGCCAGCCATCCATAACCTAAACTATTTATAATCATTAAGGACATTTCTTCTCGTGTAATAAGATCATTAGGATGAAATATTCCATCACCAATTTCTACGACTGCTTTTTCCAATGCAGTTTCAATGTCTTGATAATACCATGCGTTCACATCACTATTATCTGTAAAACTCGGCTTATTAGGACTTACATTTCCCCACTTCATAAGTCTTCCTAAGAACACCGTAAACTGTGCACGTGTCAATGTATCTCCGAATCCAAATTCATTGTTACCTATGCCCTCTGTAACTTTTAGTGTCCTCAGCTGATTAATATCCTGTTGTGCATAATGTCCTATAGGTACATCTGAGAATCCACCACTTTCCTCTGCAATTAAAGGCACTGATAAAGAACTTATAATTGCTATTGTAATAATTATTGCTACAGCCTTTTTCATATGTTTACTCTCTCATTAGTATTTCTGTCTATTTGAATGATTTTTTTAATAACTTCAGTGCTTTATATAGCTTTGATTTCACAGT
>RCND010000748.1_pt1 | contig 18657 bp, 16 predicted proteins | sample 2041351 | NCBI WGS metagenome assembly RCND01 (sample SAMN09708230, study PRJNA481090) | Marine sediment metagenome, whole genome shotgun sequencing project. | biome: marine sediment; feature: ocean; material: sediment; isolation source: Sewage treatment plant 12B marine sediment (STP12B) ... | reverse complement strand
CATCGCAATCGATAGATGCGTTCCTCAATGGTCATCGCTTTCATGATGTCTTCAAAAGCGTAGGCGCCGGGCTTGTCCACTAGACCGTCAATCTCGACTGTCCAAGGGCTTGTTGTTAGCAAGCCCGCATTGCGCGCCGGATCACCTTTGCCGGTCCCAAGCTCGTAGAAGTTGTTGTAGGTGGTGATCTCTTCCCACGTGTTGGGCGTCAACTCACCCGCCTTTGCATTTGCCGTGCCGGTAAGTCCGATCAATCCAGCACCCGCGGCGGCGCCCGCTATCAGTTGTCGACGGTTCAAAAACGCCGATTCAGGCGTTACATCGTTCTCAGTCAGATTGGGCTTCCAGCGGTTCGCCATTTCGTGCTCCTGTTATTTACCAAGAGCTATCTAAGCTGAGAACACCAATCTGCCAAACAACTTTGGCTCACATCTTGGCGACGAGACTGTAACGTAAGACGTTTTTCTTCAACCGAACCGGCGTGTCTGCGGGCCGTCGCCTTCGCTGTCCAACTCACATTCATTCACATAAGTTTGTATTGCCGCACGCAAAGTCCCGGGCATAGCCCGCGCGCGATTTTAATCAAGAGTGTAAAATTGGGATAGGCAAAAATCCCCGCTGATCTGAAGCAGTTTATCCGCCGTACCTTGCGCATACCAAAACGGTATTCGATCAACCCAAAAGGAATACAATATGCTTCGTAAAACAGCTTTTGCAGTCGCTGCCGCAACTTCTCTTCTGACAACTGCGGCGTTTGCCGATGGCCACTCAAAGGACATCGTCGACACCGCCGTTGATGCAGGCTCCTTTACAACACTTGTAGCCGCAGTACAGGCCGCAGGATTGGTTGACACGCTTAAAGGGGACGGCCCATTTACAGTCTTCGCGCCTACAGACGCCGCTTTTGCAGCACTCCCTAACGGCACAGTCGAAACTCTCTTGCTGGAAGAGAACAAGGATCAATTGATCGCGATCCTGACCTACCATGTTGTGCCGGGCAAAGTTATGTCCACAGATCTGACGGACGACATGACGGCCAAAACCGTTCAGGGTGGCGATCTGACGATTGATCTGGACGATGGCGTAAAGGTCAACGAAGCCACCGTCACAACAGCCGACGTCGAGACCAGCAACGGTGTAATTCACATTGTTGACACGGTCATCATCCCAGCAAGCTAAGACACAATATACAGATAGGTACAGAGCCCGCAGTGCGATCTGCGGGCTTTTCGGAGTTCAGTTAAAATAGAAATGAGCCACCTTACAGCAATTGAGGTTCGGCCACGTCCGCAGACTACGGCGGCGCCATCAGTTACAGACGCAGGACGCTGTTCAGCTCGGCCATGTCATGGAAGACAGAATTGCAAATAGGCAGCAGGACGTCCGGTGATGTTTCAGCACAAAAGCCATAACAGCGCATGCCAGCGGCCCGTCCTGCGCGAGCGCCTGTGGCACTGTCTTCAATCACCACACACTGTGCGGGCATAAAACCCGCGTGCGCCGCGGCCTTCAGATACACATCTGGCGCCGGTTTTGGCGCAGCGCACTCCTGCCCCGAAAAAAGCTTGCCCTGAAATCGGTGCAGCATCCCCGTCCGCCCGAGTGTAATCTCCATTTTGCGCATGGATCCGTTCGAGCCCACGGCGTACCCCACGCCAGCCCCATCCAGATCATCAAGCAATAAGCCAACGCCGGGAATGATCTCGACCTGTTCCTCAAGCACCGCATAAATCTCGGAATAAATCAGCTCGAGCCAGTGGTCCGGCAAACTAGCACCCAGCTTGAGTGCCTCTGACATGACACCCGCCATCGTGCCCCCGACAAACAGCTTGGTCGTATCGCTGAGCGTCAGGTCAAGCCCGTGTACCGCAAGCGAGTCGCGCAGAATCCGATTGGTAAGTGGTTCACTATCAACCAGCACCCCGTCACAATCAAAAATCACCAGTTTGGGCTGTTCCATAGTTCTTGTCTTTCACAAAAAAGGCCGGGCTTGGGAGCCCGACCTTTCATTGTCTTTCTGGTTACTGGCGTCAATGCACGACCGCATCCTCTGGCGGAGTGCGATTGGAACTGGACACCCTGTCGCCAATCATCAGACCGTCTGGCCCCGCCGACACTGTAACTGTATCGCCATCCAACACATCCCCGGCCAACAGCATTTCCGCCAGTGGGTTTTGCAAGGTGCGTTGGATCACCCGCTTGAGGGGACGTGCCCCGAACACCGGGTCATAGCCCTCATCCGCCAGCCATTTGTGGGCCAACTGGTCCAGATCAATCGTGATCTTGCGCCCGACCAACCGTTTGGCCAACAGCGAAAGCTGAATGGTCACAATTTGGTCCATGTCTTCACGGTTCAGGCGATCAAAGATAATCGTCTCATCCAACCGGTTCAGGAACTCAGGCCGGAAGTGCGCGCGCACTGCATCCATCACATCGCGTTTGGCATCTGACGCGTCCGCCCCATCAGGCAACATGCTCAATGCCTGCGCCCCAAGGTTCGATGTTAGAATGATCAGGGTTTGCTTGAAATCAACCGTACGCCCCTGACCATCGGTCAGCACGCCGTCATCGAGAACCTGCAACAGCACGTTGAACACGTCCGGATGCGCCTTTTCGACTTCATCAAACAGCACAACCTGATAGGGGCGACGACGCACGGCCTCGGTCAAAACACCCCCCTCATCATAGCCAACATAACCGGGAGGAGCACCAATCAGACGGGACACGGCATGCTTTTCCATGAACTCTGACATGTCGATGCGCACCATTGCGTGCTCATCATCAAACAGGAATTCAGCCACAGCCTTGGTCAGCTCGGTCTTGCCGACACCCGTTGGGCCAAGAAACAGAAAGCTCCCTAAAGGCCGACTCTCGTCGTTTAGTCCGGCCCGCGCCCGACGCACAGCATTTGACACTGCCTGCACAGCGGTGTTCTGACCAATTACGCGGGAATGCAGCTGATCTTCCATTCGCAACAGTTTTTCACGGTCGCCTTCCAGCATCTTGGACGTCGGAATACCGGTCCACCGCTCAACCACGCTTGCGATCTGTTCGGGACGCACCGCCTCTGCCACCATGGCTTCGCTTTCGCTGCCTTCGGCAATTTCCAGCTTTTTCTCCAGTTCAGGGATCACGCCATAAGACATCTCTCCAGCCTTCGCCAGATTGCCTTCGCGCTTGGCAATGTCCAGTTCGGCGCGCGCGCGATCAAGTTGCTCTTTCAGATCACGCGCCCCGGCCAGTTTATCTCGTTCGGCCTGCCACTGCGCGGTCATTTCACTGGACCGTTCCTGCAACTCTGCAAGATCTTTCTCCAGCGTTTCAAGTCGATCTTTCGACGCGGCATCGTCCTCAAGCCGCAATGCTTCCGATTCAATCTGCTTTTGCAGGATATCGCGGTCCAGCGTGTCCAGCTCTTCAGGTTTGCTGTCAACTTCCATCCGCAAACGGCTGGCGGCCTCGTCAATAAGATCAATCGCTTTATCCGGTAAGAACCGATCAGTGATATACCGATGGCTTAGCGTTGCCGCCGTCACCAACGCGCTGTCTGCAATCCGCACTCCGTGGTGCAGTTCGTACTTTTCTTTGATGCCACGCAAAATACTGACCGTGTCTTCGACCGTCGGTTCAGCGATCACCAGTGGCTGGAAACGGCGGGCCAAGGCGGCGTCTTTTTCCACGTATTTACGGTATTCATCCAGCGTTGTCGCACCGATACAATGCAATTCGCCCCGCGCAAGCGCAGGTTTGATTAGATTGGCCGCATCCATCGCTCCGTCGCCTTTTCCAGCGCCGACAAGAGTATGCATCTCATCGATGAAAAGGATGATTTCCCCTGCCGCCGCCGTGACTTCATTCAGAACAGCTTTCAGGCGTTCTTCAAACTCGCCGCGATATTTTGCGCCGGCAATCAGTGCGCCCATGTCCAGCGACATCAACTTCTTATTGCGCAAGGATTCAGGCACATCCCCATTCACGATACGCAAAGCCATTCCCTCTGCAATTGCGGTTTTCCCGACGCCGGGTTCCCCGATCAGAACCGGGTTATTCTTGGTTCGGCGCGACAATATCTGCATCGCGCGGCGGATCTCCTCGTCGCGACCTATAATCGGATCGATCTTACCTTGTTCTGCCGCCTCGGTCAGGTCGTGCGCGTATTTTTTCAGGGCATCGTAACCCTCTTCCGCGCTGGCTGTATCTGCGGTGCGTCCTTTGCGGATGTCATTGATCGCCGTGTTCAGCGACTGTGCCGTTACAGCACCGGCATCCAAAGCATCTTTGGCCTTTGATTTGACCATACAAAGCGCCATCAGAATGCGTTCGACCGGCACAAAGCTGTCACCCGCTTTTTTCGCCAGCGCTTCGGCCTCGGTCAAAACCTTCGCTGTCGTCCCGTCCAGGTAAACCTGAGCCGTGTCCCCGGTGACCTGCGGGATTTTGGCCAACGCCAGATCAAGCGCTTCAGTCACCCGAGCCGGTGCGCCGCCTGCGCGGGTAATCAGGTTGCTCGCCAATCCCTGGTCATCGTCCAACAATGCTTTGAGTAAATGTTCAGGCGCTAACCGTTGATGGCTCTCGCGTGTGGCAATCGTCTGGGCGGCTTGAATAAACCCCTGCGACCGCTCCGTGAACTTCTTTAAGTCCATGGTCCGTCTCCTTTTTCTAAGCGCCCATTTGAGTCACGCCTGACATGCAGCACGCTTGTTCTTGAGCCTTACATCTTATTTGGGAAACATGATGACATACGTCAAGGCCGACCCCAAAATGTATCCCGCATTCGACGTGTTGCAGTTCGATCCGAAGCTCGGCACTTTCCCGCTCATCACAAATGACGTAGGGGCACAAAACTGTGACAGGCGTTTAACCCCAAAATTTGCACCATATCTTATGCTCAACAAAAGGCGATCAAGCAGCCAGAGGATGAGCAGATGAAACACCAGACATTTACGACACCGTCGGCCCGCATTTCCGACGTCATCTACAACGCAGCAAACCAGTGTTTTGAGGCGACGGTGACTCTTTTTGAGAGCGGCCTGCCCGTCAGATATGCCTGTCACGTTCCCGCCCCGATCACCATGTCATTCGAGGATGCCAGCCGCCGCCTGATCGCTCAAGCGCGACGGCTGCAAAAATCACCAATTGGGCTGCGGGCCCGGATGATGCCCACCACAAGCGGTACATCTTCGCGCCATTCCCGCGCACCTCTCAAAATCTGGCGAAAATGGAGTCATTCCGGCTTTCTGCGTCGTCGGGTGGCCTAACTGGCGTCATCGGATAGACAGACAGGTCCCGACCGAATAGTCAGGCGCAAATCCCAATAACAAAGGTTTGCCCAATGCCTGATGACCGCCTGATTGTTGCGCTTGATGTCCCCAATGCGATCGAAGGGTTAGCCCTTGCCGAGCGACTTGGCGACGCCGTTTCGTTCTACAAAATTGGTCTTGGCATGCTGTGCGGTGGAGGTTTGGCGCTGGCCAACGAACTCAAACAAGAACACGGCAAACGTATCTTTCTTGACATGAAGCTGTTCGACATCGGTGCAACTGTCGAGGCCGCCGTGCGCGGACTGGCGCAATTTGACCTGGATTTCCTGACTGTCCACGGTGACCCGCATGTTGTGCGGGCCGCAAAAGAGGGTGCTCGCGGCAAAGACATTAAGATACTGGCGGTAACAATTCTGACGTCACTGGATCGGGAGGATCTGGACGCAGGGCTGATGCAGGCTGGCGATGTCCAAGACCTTGTCGTGGAACGCGCCGCTCGCGCCTTTGAGGCGGGCGCAGATGGCGTCATCGCATCGCCTCAAGAGGCGGCATTAATTCGCGCGCAACCGAGCGCAGAAGGCCGCTTGATAGTCACCCCCGGAGTTCGGCCCGCCGGAGCGGCTAAGGGCGATCAGAAACGAGTAACAACGCCCGCCACGGCGATAGCTGACGGTGCCGACCATATCGTTGTTGGACGGCCTGTCTGGATGTCCGATGACCCAAAACAGGCCGCGCTTGCGATTTTACAGGAACTGGCCAGCCCTCAGGCTCAACCCCCAAATCGGGGCTGTTAACGCCTAAAATCAAGGCAATTTGCCCAAAATTAGTGTGCTCATTTGGGTACAGGCCATTTTATAAGCGCAAGGTCTGGTATTCCAGACTTTGTGAAATGATGCTTTTGCCGCAAAGTTGACCCTAGGTGATACTCCCCAACGGGCCGGCTCTTCCTGCGGTTCGTTAACTCCCCCCGCAACACTCCGCGGGGGGCTTTGTTTGTGGAGACCCGTTTCCCTCGGATCCTCCGACAAATCCACTTTTGTGCGATACAATGCCATTTCATCATATGTCTCGTGCATCAGACAACCTGCAACCGTTTCGCTGCCTTTTTGACGACCGCCCGGAAAGTTCTGATGGTCCGGACTTGGTGGAGGCGCAATGTCGCTACGCCTTATGACCCTCCGATCATCCCGCAGAAACAAGCCTGCACTGGAAAAGAGCCTGCAATTGAACATGGGCATTGATCCACGCCCTCTCTATACTAAGCGCACAGGACCAGATCGGTCCGTTTCCTTTTTCTTTTACTTTGCGCCAAAAAGCCCGATATGCCCTCACTTTGCCGCGACTGTCTGAGCCAATTTGATGGTGGTGCCCGCTGCCCTTCCTGTGCCAGCCCGCGCTTAGTTTCGCATCCTGAACTGTTTGATCTGACAATTGCCCATATGGACTGCGATGCATTCTACGCGTCGGTCGAGAAACGCGACAACCCCAGCCTCGTCGACAAACCCGTGATCATTGGCGGCGGCCGTCGGGGTGTGGTCTCTACTGCCTGTTACGTGGCGCGTATCCGAGGCGTTAAATCGGCGATGCCAATGTTTCAGGCGCTCAAGCTGTGCCCGGATGCCGTCATCATCAAGCCGCGTATGTCTGCCTATGTTGAGGCCTCAAAAGCGATCCGCGCGATGATGGAGGAACTGACCCCCGCCATCGAGCCCCTGTCGCTGGACGAGGCGTTCATGGATCTTGGCGGCACACAAAAACTGCACGGTGCCCCGCCCGCCGTGATGTTAGCGCACCTTGTGGGCCGGATGCGAAAGGAACTTGGCCTCACCGGTTCTATCGGCCTCTCCCACAACAAGTTTCTCGCCAAAATCGCCTCTGATCTGGAAAAGCCGCGCGGCTATTCCGTGATTGGTGTAGCTCAGACTGATGCATTCTTGCGCGATAAACCGGTGCGCATGATCTGGGGAGTCGGACAAGCCACACAAGCCTCACTGGACAAGGCCGGCATTCGCACGTTCAACGATCTTCTGCGCTGGGATCGACAGGATCTTTCGACGCGGTTTGGCAGCATGGGCGACAGGCTTTGGCATCTGGCGCGTGGACAGGATCGGCGGCGGGTCTCTTCGCATGCGCCGATGAAATCAATCTCAAACGAGACAACGTTTTTTGACGACACCAACGATCCGGACATCTTGGATGGACATCTGTGGCGGATGGCTGAAAAAGTTTCAGACCGGGCCAAGGCCAAATCCTTTGCAGGACGGGTTGTGACACTGAAACTCAAACGCTCGGATCATTCTCTGCTCTCACGCCGGGTGGCGCTGCGCGATGCAACCCAGTTGGCTGATACGGTTTACCGCACCGCGCGTGCCCTGTTTGATCAGGTCGGCGATCAGGGACCATACCGGCTTTTGGGGTGTGGACTGTCTGATCTCTGCGCCGAAGACGCCGCCGACCTTTCCGGCGATCTGCTGGACCCCGGAGCCGTCAAACGCAGCGAGGCCGAACGCGCCACAGATAAGATCCGGGCCCGATTTGGCAGCGATGCAATCCTGAAAGGGCGGGCGCTCAGGTAAGCGTTCAGCCGATTGCGAACACCGAACACGCTATTCGATCCGCCAGCATCTCGAGTGCCCCAGACAACAGTTTGGAATTTCCGACTTTGTTCAATCCGGGTGACCAGTAGCGAATTGAGGCTTGCCCCGGTGCAAGAGTGAAAACCTTTGGCACGCTTTGGATCGAAAACGGTGGGTCGGCATCACCACCCGAAATTACAGTGCCTTCAGCAGTGACAATGGTGAGTGCAAATTGGTTCGGATCAACTTTGGCCAATTGCGGAATATAGGTCGCGACCTCAGCATGATCCGACTGCACCGCCATATGGTTCGAGATGTCGGCTTGGATTGCGCACAGCTCTTCGATTGCGATGCTTTGTTTTGCCATGATCTTGGGGCAGCCCGATCATTTTTCCCGGCTATACGCTTTCGGGAAGCGCAGGCCTATCCCAACCCTTTGCCGAATTCATAATGACACAGCACCGACGGGCAAATTTTTCTGTTCCGTCAGCAATGGCTAGTCTTTTGTACGGTGCGCCACTGTTTGCCCATCAAAGGTTGGTTATTCAGCCGCCAGCGGCATCCTCGCCTGTCCGATTTCAGCGATATCGGCGATCACATTGCGCAGGCTCGCGCGAAACGCCTTGAAGTTGTTGTTGGGGCGGATCAGCTGTTCGTTCATGTAAATGGCACGATCAATTTCTATTTGGACTGCATGTTGATGCCGCGACGGGCGGCCATAGGCCTGCGTGATGTAGGCCCCGGCAAAAGGCGCATTTCGGGTGACTACAAAACCGGCTGAGGCAAAGGCGGATTCGATCCTGTCTATCACGTCTCCGCTCGCGGCCGCGCCAAAGCGATCTCCCAGCACGATCTCTGGCCGGCGTGCACCAGACCGCGCAATGCCATCCATGGCCTCGTGAGGCATAGAATGGCAATCGACCAGAATGGCCTTTCCGTGATGGGTGTGGGCTTGGTCCAGCAGGTCCTGCAGCATATTGTGATAAGGCTGCCAGTAGTCGGTGATGCGACGCTGAACCTCATCCTGGCTCAACTTACCGCGGTATATCGCCCGACCATTCGCCACGACTCGGGGAATGACACCTAAACCGGACGCGACGCGTGGGTTGTGACCCCGTTTTTCGACGCCTTCAATCAATGCCGGATCAAGCTCGTCAGGGCTGCGGTTGAGATCTACAAACGCCCGCGGCGCCCCCGCCACCAAAAACGGCGCCCCAAATTCTGGGGCACAATCAAACAGGCGATCCACAAATGCATCTTCCGAAGATCGGATCACATTTTTGTCCAGCACCGTTTGGCGAAGAAAACTCCATGGGTATTCGCGCCCGCTATGAGGCGAGGCAAAAACCACGCTGGACGTGGGTTGATCGGGTAGAATCAGGTTATATGCATCCTGCGACATGTCCGGCCCTCTTTCACCAAAGCATAGCGCAATAAATCCAAATACCAAAAGCCCTTGATCCCCTCCGCGACTCCTTTTATAGACCGCGCTACCCGGCGCGGATTTCCGCGCCCCATTTTATTGGGGCAAAGGCATGTGTGTCGGCATTCATGGGCGCTTAGCTCAGCGGTAGAGCACTTCGTTGACATCGAAGGGGTCACAAGTTCGAACCTTGTAGTGCCCACCATGAATTCACTGTTTTGGCCAGCATGCCGCTGGTCTGGACACCCGCAACCCCGGCGCTGGCCCGCGCCATGAGACCAGGAGACAGGCCCATGAAGGTCAAGAATTCACTCCGCTCGCTCAAGAACCGGCATCGTGATTGCCGTGTTGTGCGTCGCAAAGGCCGCGTCTACGTAATCAACAAGACGCAACCTCGGTTCAAAGCCCGTCAGGGCTGAGACAACCGTATCTCACCCATACTTGGGCGAGTGTATTTCAAAAGCCACCCTTTCTGGGTGGCTTTTGTCGTTTGTGAACAGCACTCTAATTGCTCTATTATTAGTTGACAAAAACCGTAGGAATTGAGTTGCCATTTCCGGGAAACCATGTATCTGATTGTTTTAGTCAGGTATAAACTTGCATTTATTGAAACCAAAAAGGCACTGATCCATGACTCACACTGTCTCAACGCTTCTGGTTCTGGCGCTCGCCGGTTCCATTGGGATGTCAGCTTCGGCAGAGGGCGAATTGAACCTGTATTCTTCGCGCCATTACGACACGGACGAGCGGCTATATTCAGACTTCACCGACGCCACAGGCATCACCATCAATCGAATCGAAGGCAAGGCTGATGAATTGCTGGCACGGATGCAGGCCGAAGGCGCCAATAGCCCTGCCGATGTGCTTTTGACGGTTGATACATCGCGACTGCAGCGCGCCAAGGACCTTGGTCTGTTGCAAACCGTTGACAGCCCAACCCTTGAGGCACGGGTGCCTGGATATTTGCAAGACACTGGAAACCAGTGGTTTGGACTGTCCCAAAGGGGCCGTATTATCTTCTACGACAAAGATGCGGTCATTTCGCCTCCCCGAAACTATGCGGACCTTGCTGACCCGCAATACGCGGGACAAATCTGCATTCGCTCCTCCAGCAACGCCTATAATCAGACGCTCCTGGCGGCAATGATCACTCACAATGGCGAAGACGCAGCGCGGGCTTGGGCATCTGGCATCGTGTCGAATATGGCCCGTTCCCCGCAGGGCGGCGACACCGACCAACTGCGCGGCCTTGTCTCGGGTGAATGTGCTATCTCAGTGTCCAACACCTACTACTTTGCACGTGCTCTGCGCACCGACGTCAGCGGCGTGTCCGATAGCATTGCCAAGATCGGCTGGGTGTTTCCAGATCAAGGTGGAAACGGCGCACACATGAACTTGTCAGGCGGTGGAGTTGCAGCCCATGCACCGAACTACGACAACGCCGTCAAATTTCTGGAATACCTCGCCTCTGATCAGGCGCAGGTGTATTTTTCGGCAGGCAATGATGAATACCCGGCAGTTCCGGGCGTCGCATTGTCGCCCTCGGTCGCCCAGCTCGGGTTCTTCAAACCAGACGACGTGGATTTGTCGACTGTAGCCAAGAACATTGGCGCTGCCCAAAAGATTTTCAACGAAGCCGGTTGGGATTAACCTGCATTACCGAACAATTGCAGAGGCGCAACTCTGACACTGCGCCTCTGCACCCAACCGAAGCCCATACGGGCCAAACACTCTTAATAAACGGAATAGAGCGCAATCAGACCGACAATCACCAGCGACAGCGCCCATAACACGTCCAAATCAAACCAACTCTTGGTCAGGAACTTCAGGCCAAGCCACCGGTATACAGCTGCCGCAATGCAGCCACCTGCGATGATCATCGCGGCAGTGTGCACAACAGCCACAGCAACGGCCAGCCCGGCATTCAACCCCATCAACGACGCTGCGGCCTGATGGCCGGCATCCAATTCACTTAGCCGGCACAGACCCAGATAGATCGGGACCAGCATCAGCCCTGCGCCATGCGCCAGTGCCACCAAAAACGACCAAAGCGCCAGTCGCGATGGCGGCACCCGCGCCAGGAACCGGGGGTGGCGACGATTGATCAGCAGGTAGAGACCCAGACCGATCACCAGACATCCTGCAACAATTTGAATTTCCCGCTGCCAGTCCACGAGGGCGTACATGAAGGCAAATGGCAAAAGAATGCCGACCATCGATGCAAAATGACCCACCGCCAGTGCCGCAAGAGCGCGTACCATCGCACCCGGTTTATCTTCCATCAACGCGGCAGAAACGGCCAGGGGCCAACCCATTCCCGGATTGACCCCATGGTATAGTCCCACTCCGATCACGGTCAGCCAAAGGCCCGCCGAGCCGGACAGAATTTCAGTCAAAAGTCAGACCGAAGGATAGCAGAAACTGTCCGTGGAACAGTCGCCTCCTTCCAACCGGATCTGATGCGACCGGTAGCCGTCAGGAAAGTCGACCCAGAAGTTTTCATCCAAGGTCAGACCGCCGTTTTCGCCAACCACGGCCTTGACCATCGCAGCACCGCGTTCGCCCGGATAAAACTGATCATCCCATGTGGAATAAAGCGAGTTGGTCCAATAGACGCTTTTACCGTCGCGGCTGATTTCGACCATCTGAGGGCCGTAGCCAAAATCTTTGCCGTTGGGATGTTTGGTCTTGGCGACGATGCCACCGATTTCGACCTTACCGGCCAGAACCGGGTTCATCGGGTCGCTGACATCGTATTGATGCATTTCCCCCAGCCCCCAGCAGGCCACATACAGATATTTGTCATCAAGACTGAGATCAATATCGGTGACCAGCGGAGGCACCGCGCCAAATCCTTTCAATAGATCTGGCAAATCATCGGGATCCGCAGGAACCGGATCAATAGTAATGGTCTTCTTGGCTTCGAACGTGCCATCATCCTTGCGCCACCAGGTAAAGATCGCGCCTTGCAGATTCGTGGTGTCAACAACGACGCCACAGAAACCGTATTCTTTGACCGGATCATGCGCTGGGCGAATTTCCAGCGCCATTTGGTGATTTGCGCCCAAATCGATGGTCTGCACATTCTTACGTGCGCGCAGATCCCAGAAATGGATCGAGTGACCGTATTTGTTGCTGAGCAGGTCCTCAGCCACAATGCCGTTCTCAAACTGCGGCGGCAAACCCCATTCAGAACTCACCATGTAGTCGCGTGGCAGGTTCCACCAGAAATCATAGTGCTTGTCCTGAACGCCGCGATCCATTTCCCAGCGACCGCGTATTTCAAATGTTTCGCAGTCCATAATGAAGATACCCGGAGGGCCGTCTGTCCCATCTGGACCCCCGCCACCAAGTGTCGAAACGTAGATGCCTTCAGGGCCGCAGTGGATGGTGTGTGGGCGAGAGTAGCCTGTTTTTGCAAACAACTCCTCCGGTTCGATGATCTTGTGAATCTTGGCCTTCAGAGGCTCTTTCACATCAATAATGTAAATGCGGGACGACCGAATACCGGGAATGATCAGATAGCGGCGTTCCAAAAATGCATGACCAGACAGCGGAGACAATGACGACGAACAGGCATTCCAGCCAAAATGGTGAAATTCGTCGCCCTTGTTTGGCATGATGAGCTGATGAACGATATTGCCGTAGGTACTGGACTTGGGGTCGACATCCACAACAGCCAAACCGTCGGGTTGAGAGCCATCTGGGCTGAGCATAAGCGTGAAAGCCAGCGTTTCTACAGGTGCTTCCATTGCCATCTTTGGTGTCGGGTGAAATGTCGGGTCTGGTCTCAAATTCATTGCTAATCCTCCCGGAATTTAGAATTTCATTCGGCTTTTTTTCTTTGGTAGGAATGATAGTCTCTGCTTGGACAGCGTCCGCGATCGCCACTGGTTCAGTCAAGGCTTTTTAAAAGGCAACTCCATCGCCTGAGCAATTGATAGCGTCGCAGACAGTAGGTTTGGTTGTTCAGTGTTTTCTGCCCACTTGACGGCAGATCAGAACGACGGGCAGCAATCCAACTGCAACAATCACCAGAGACGGTACAGCCGCACCGTTTAGCCGTTCGTCTGAAGCAAGCCGATAAGCCTGAACCGCCAGCGTGTCATAGTTGAACGGGCGCATGATCAGTGTCGCCGGTAGTTCCTTCATCACATCGACAAAAACGATCAGCAATGCGGTCAGTAAGCTGGGCGTCAAGATCGGCAGATGAACCCGGCGCAAGGTGCCAAACGGAGTCTGGCCCAGAGATCGAGCCGCGGCGTCCATATTCGCGTGAACCGTGCTCTGCCCGCCTTCGTAGGCGCCCAGAGCCGCAGCCAGGAACCGCACCATATAGGCCGCCACCAATAACCAGATTGATCCGGTGACCAGTAATCCGGTCGAGACATCGAAGGTCGCCCGCATCCAGGCATCCAGTGCATTGTCAAATGCCGCAAACGGCACCAGCAAGCCCACGGCGATGACACCGCCCGGCACCGCATATCCCAAACGTGCGGCATAGGCTGCCGCAGAAGAGCCTGTCCCGGGGCGCAACCTTTGAAAAAAGCCGACCGAGACTGCGGCGCACACCGTCAACACTGCGGCAACGCCTGCCAACGTAATCGAGTTCGTGATAAATCCCAGATAGCGGCTGCTCAGAAGGTCTTGCTCCGACCCAATTCCCATCTTGAGTAACACCGCGACCGGCAACAGACAGCCAAACACAACCGGTGTCGCGCATAGAGCAAAGGCCAACACAGCACGGGTTCCGCGCAGTTGCGCTGGCGCCATCGCCTGTTGTCTTTTTGCAGGGTCATAGTATCGTGCGTTGCCGCGTTGATAGCGTTCTAACATTGCCAGCAGCAAAGCAAATGCCAGCAAACCCAGCGCCAGTTGAGCCGCCGCCGCGCGATCCGCCATCGAAAACCAACTTGTATAAATCCCGGTCGCAAAAGTTTGCACACCGAAATAGGCGACCGTCCCAAAATCGGCGATCGTTTCCATGACCGCCAGCAGAACACCACCCGCAATAGCGGGACGTGCCATCGGCAGGCTGACTTTCACAAACGCCTGCCAGGCACTGCTGCCCAAGGCCCGCGCAGCCAGAAAAGTCGAACCACTTTGCTGCAAGAATGCGGCGCGCGCTAACAGGTAAACATACGGGTAGAGCACCAGGACAAGCATCGCGGCTGCCCCGCCAACTGATCGAATCTCGGGGAACCAATACTCTCGCGGACCCCACCCCGTCACAGTACGCAACGTGCTTTGCACAATTCCCGGATGATCCAGGACATGGGTATAGGCATAAGCAAGCACATAAGCCGGGAAGGCGAGCGGCAAGATCAGCGCAATTTCCAAGACCCGAACGCCGGGAAAACGAGTCATTGTCACCAGCCAAGCTGCGCCGACACCGATCGAAAACGTGCCGATAGAAACCAAAAGAACCAACACCAATGTCGTGCCCGCATAGCGCGGCAAAACAGTCTGCATCAGATGGGCGACGGTATCCGTCCCGCCGGTCAGCGCAGCCAAGGCAACCGCCAACATTGGCAGGATACACACAATCGCTGCGACGTAGGCAAGCGTGCCCAGCCATCGCAAGCTATCCGCTGATCGGACATGATGCTGCACTTGTGTCAATCCACGTCCTCACGGTGTAGCAAAGGCGGCACGTCGGCCTTTTCCCTATTTCGACTATTTTCGTAAGATATTCCAGAGGCGGAGGCTCACGACAGAAAATCTCTTTCTGTCTGCCTCAAATCTGCAAAACGGGCTGGCGCCTCACACCCCGAAGCTCAATCGTAACTCCGCTGATCCTCGATGACCAAACCATCGTTGGGCAAACTACCCGGCGCGGCGATTTCAATCTTGCCCTTTAACTTGAGCAGTTCAGCAACCGACGCCGCATATTGGTCCTCATCGCCACCATCGCTTTCAATCTGCACGGTCATCACGTCCGTCTCACCGCTGCGCGAAGCGATCACACGCGCCTTGGCCACGCTATTGTGTCGCGCTACAAATGCTGCGACCTGCTCGGGGCGCACGAACATCCCCTTGATCTTGGTGGTTTGGTCAGCCCGCCCCATCCAGCCCTTGATGCGCGTATTTGTACGCCCACAGGGAGATACACCCGACATTATCGCGCTTAGGTCGCCGGTTGCAAAGCGGATCAGTGGATAATCCGGGTTCAGTGTTGTCACAACCACTTCGCCAACATCTCCCTCGGCCACTGGAAGGCCAGTCCCGGGTGTCACAATTTCGACAATCACATTCTCGTCGACAATCATCCCTTCCATCGCGGGGCTTTCATAAGCGATATTGCCCAGATCAGCTGTGGCGTAGCATTGCAGGCACGCGATACCTCGATCAGCATACTCTGCCCGCAATGACGGGAATAAAGCGCCGCCACCGACGGCGGCTTTGGTCATGCCAAGCGTCACGCCCATCTCGTCAGCGCGATCCAGGATGATTTTGAGATAGTCCGGTGTTCCCGCATAAGCAGTTGCACCGACGTCTCGGGCTGCGGCGACCTGCAAATCCGTCTGGCCGGTCCCAGCAGGTAGAACAGCAGCGCCAACAGCACGGGCGCCGGACTCAAAAATCATTCCTGCCGGGGTCAAATGATACCCAAAACAGTTCTGGACGATATCACCCCGTCCAATACCGGCAGCGTGTAGAAACCGACCCATACGCCACCAATCAGCCTCATCCCCGCCTGGTTCGTAAATCGGACCAGGAGACTGAAAGATATGGGCGAATCCCGATGCCGGACGTATCGTGAACCCCCCAAATGGCGGAGCCTCCGCTTGCGCCGCGCCAATCTCAGATTTGCGCAACACAGGCAAGGTTGCCAGCGCCGCCACGGCGTTGATTGACTTTGCATTAACCCCCTCGAAAACGCTGCCATATCCAACCAGCCCTTGAGCACTAGCGATTTGCACGGGCAATGAAGACGCCAGATCTTGGGCGCGTTCGTCGGCGGAACGGATTTCCAACGCGTCAAAATAGGTCATATCGCTATCCCGCATCAGCTGAGCCACCGCTTGCGGCGACGGTAGGACCGTACGTCTCGGAACGATTTCCGACCTTCGTCCGACACACCCAGGTAAAATTCCTTAACGTCCGGGTTCTCGCGCAGCTGGTCTGCAGGCCCGTCCATAACAACACGGCCGCTCTCCAGAATATATCCGTAATGAGCAAAGCGCAGCGCGACATTGGTGTTCTGCTCAGCCAGCAAAAAACTGACCCCTTCGTTTTCATTCACTGATTTAACAATGCCAAAAATCTGCTCGACCAACTGCGGCGCCAGCCCCATCGAGGGTTCATCCAGCAGGATCGTTTCAGGCTTTGACATCAGCGCGCGGCCGATCGCGGTCATTTGTTGTTCGCCACCTGATGTGTATCCGGCCTGAGATTTTCTACGCTCCTTCAGACGGGGGAAATAAGAATAGACCAACTCAAGATCCGCCTCGATGGCGCCTTTGCCGTCTCGCCGGGTATAGGCCCCGGTCATTAGATTTTCTTCGACAGTCAGATGTTCGAAACAGTGTCGACCCTCCATGACCTGAATAACACCTTTGCGCACCAGATCAGATGGATCTTTGTGCTGCACATTCTCGCCGCGATAAATAATTGATCCTTTGGTGACCTCACCGCGCTCAGAGTGCAACAGGTTCGAAATCGCTTTCAATGTGGTGGTCTTGCCCGCACCATTCCCGCCCAACAACGCCGTAATTCCGCCTTTGGGGACTGACAGGCTAACCCCTTTCAGAACGAGGATCACGTGATTGTAGATCACCTCGATATTATTGACCTCAAGCAGGGTCTCTGTGGCTTTCGAACTGTCCAGCATGGCGCTCTTCTCGACAAGAATTCCTTGGATCCGCCGGCGACCCTTGGGCCGCCGGCGGCGTGTTTCAGCTTAACCGTTGCAGTCTTCGTTGATCGGCCAAGGTGCGTTGTCGGTGGCATAGGCAGCCGCCTTTTCAGCCTCCAGCGCCGAAATCGCGGCGGTGTCTGGCGTCAGATGGTCGCTTGCCTTCACAAACGCAGCACCATCCCATTGCAGCATCCATGCTCCGGAGTGACCGGTATGATCTGCACATGATGTTGAAAACGGCGCAACCATGCCCGCCATGCCCAGTTCTGCCAAACGCGCGTCAGTAATGTTGACGTTTTCCAGACCCCAGCGCAGTTGCTCAGCATTGATCTCGGGCGTGTCGAATTGTGCTTGGGCAGAAGTGATGCCTTCGGCCAAGATCATCGAAATCACGACCCCACGCTGATAGAACACCTCGTTAAGTTCTTCTTCAGCCGCCAGCGAATTGCCCGCATCAAAGACGTGTTTGCGGATGTCCGCCATCACAGGAGCATCGGGTTGCGGCATAGAATAGCTAATCGAACGATAGCCTTTGCCCGCATCCCCTACGGCTTGCAGATCGTCTGAGTGGCCGGACCACCAGACACCGACAAACTGATCCATAGGGTACTTGGTTTTCACCGCTTCGTTGATCGCACCTGCATTCATCGCACCCCAGCCCCACATAACAACATAGTCGGGACGTTCGCGGCGAATTTGCAGCCATTGTGCGGATTGGTTCTGCATTTCCTTCAGGCCAACTGGAATTGGCAAAAGTTCAAACCCATGCTGCGCGGCTTTGCTTTCAAGGTATGGCAGCGGCTCTTTGCCGTAAGGGTGATCCAGATGCAGGAAAGCAATCTTTTTGCCTTTCAGCCCGGCCTGATCACCACCGCCAAGTTCAGTCAGGATCATCGACGCCGCATCCCAATACGAACCGGGCATGTTGTAGGCCCATTGGAAAACCTTGCCATCTGCCATTGGGCTAAAGCCATAGCCGGGCGCAAGGATTGGGATCTTGTCGACGTTGGTCTTTGGCAGAACTTGCAGCGTGATACCGGTTGACCAAGGCTGCGTTACAATCGCTTTTTCTTTGGTCTTTTCATAACATTCCACGCCTTTTTCGGTGGAATATCCGGTTTCGCATTCATCAAAATCGATCATGATGCCGCCAATGCCGCCGTCACGCGCATTGAGCATCTCCATATAGTCCTTCTGACCGTTCATCAGCGGAATGCCGGTCGCGGCAAACGGACCCGTGCGATAAGATAGGTTCGGCGCATACAACCCCTCTGCCGATGCGGCGCCTGCAACGCCGACGGCCAGCGCCGCCCCCAGTGCAAGATTTGTAAAGTGTTTCATCGTTTTCCTCCCATGGATTTTGTTATCGATGACGTTTCTAGATGTTTGGCTTTCCCCTAGTGCGGGAATGGCCAGATGATAAGTTTTTCGCGGATCAGCGCCCAAAGCCGCGCCAACCCGTGCGGTTCAATAATGAGAAAGAAGATGATCAGTGATCCGATCATCATGATGTTCAGATGCTCTACGGTCGAT
>RCND010001987.1_pt1 | contig 18679 bp, 16 predicted proteins | sample 2041351 | NCBI WGS metagenome assembly RCND01 (sample SAMN09708230, study PRJNA481090) | Marine sediment metagenome, whole genome shotgun sequencing project. | biome: marine sediment; feature: ocean; material: sediment; isolation source: Sewage treatment plant 12B marine sediment (STP12B) ... | reverse complement strand
GACTGTATTGGGCTACCCTGCACAAGATTCTAGAGATATGTTAAAACAGTGGGTCATGATGCGCAAATTGGCAAAGAAGTAATTTCCAAAGCTAAATACGCCTCTACCGAATATAAATTATAAGCCGTTTATTTTTTCAAATTACGGCAATTAGTAGATTATCTATTGTGGACGCCAAACGCTTTGGGCGACTATTGCTGCCAGAATTTCGAGCACCTAACGGAAGAAAAGAATTTAGGTATCAAAGAACTGCACATCCTATCAATTGGAGCATACTACCTAATTGTATACCAATCTGCAGTACTCATAATCGCTGATGTGGAGCGTAGCTTGAAACAGATAACTACCATTACCGAACAAACAGAGGTGCACCATGAAAAATTGACAAATGTGCAAGGTATATTAGACCTTGCAAATGCAGTATTTACCCTTTCGGTCGCGGTAATTAGTTTAGATACCAAAGAAATTACATCTTCGATAAAAAACCTCCTAGGATAAGGTAACTGATAATCAATTAATTACCTTATTTTTCTATTACTTCACCTGCTGGTAAATTTAGTTCTGAAAAACTACTTATTTAAAATTTTAGTATTACATTTGCGCTTTAATCTAATTTTTAATTTTTTTGTATTATGAGTAAAGGAACAGTAAAATTCTTCAACGATTCCAAAGGTTATGGTTTTATCACTGAAGATGGTTCAAGCGAAGATCACTTTGTACACATTTCAGGTCTTATTGACGAAATTCGTGAAGGTGATGTTGTAGAATTTGAACTACAACAAGGTAAAAAAGGACTTAACGCGGTAAATGTGAAAGTAGTAGACTAGGACGCATAAACTTTTTTTATACAAAGCCCCAACAATATTTGTTGGGGCTTTTTTTTTGGCCGGTTTCCAAAACGGTCAAGTGTGATTTTGCGAAGACTTTACCTTACCATTTATGCTTTCTTTTATCTATGATAATTCTTCTATGGTTTTGCCTCGAGTCTGCCCTTTGTCAGGGATATTTGGTTCTAAGAAATTTACTATTCTTTGAAATCTTAATACTCTTAAGTTTCGCCATGAGATTTCATTTTTGAAATTAGTATCTTGGTAGATTAAACAAACGAATTAAAATTATGTACCACAATCGACGAAATTTCATTAAAAAAAGTTCCTTGGCCATAGCAGGCTCTGGCGCCGCATTTTTATTTCCTATGGAATTGCTGGCCAAAATCCGAAAAAAGGTGGGGGCAAACGATAGAATTAATGTTGGTCTTATCGGTTGCAAGGGCATGGGTTTCAGTGACCTTAGCTCGATGCTTAAAATTAGCGAAATCAGTGTTATTGCTTTATGTGATGTTGATGAAAGCGTACTTAAGGCCAGAACGGCCGATCTCGAAAAGGCGGGTATTAAAAAACCAATGTGGTATAGGGATTATCGAAAATTGCTTGAAAACAAAGATATCGATGTTGTCATTATCGGTACGCCCGATCATTGGCATTGCTTGCAGTTGACCGATGCGCTGCAAGCGGGCAAGGATGTATACTGTGAAAAACCGATTGCGAACTCTATTCAAGAAGCGAATATCATGCTCAACTATGTAGGTGCCAGTAACCGCATGGTACAGATTGGTCAGTGGCAACGTAGCCAGCCCCATTTTGTAGATGCCATTGATTTTGTGCATTCAGGTAAGTTGGGTAACATTCGCTTGGCGAAAGCTTGGGCCTATCAAGGCTGGATGAAGCCCGTTCCAGTATTGTCCGATGTAGCCGTACCTGAAGGGGTGGACTATAAAATGTGGTTGGGCCCCGCACCTGAGCGACCATTTAATCCTAATCGATTTCATTTTAATTTTCGTTGGTTCTGGGATTATGCAGGAGGATTGATGACCGACTGGGGCGTACATCTGATTGATTATGCGCTCTATGGCATGAAAGCGGGTACACCGAAGTCTGTGATGGCTTTGGGTGGAAAATTCGCCTACCCAGATGACGCTTCCGAAACACCTGATAGTCTACAGACCGTTTTTGAATACGATGGCTTTTCTATTCTTTGGGAGCATGCCACAGGAATTGACGGTGGTAATTATGGGAGAAACCATGGTATTGCTTTTATAGGGAATAATGGCACACTTGTGGTAGATCGAAATGGCTGGGAAGTTATTCCCGAAGAAGAATTTCAGGGTTGGGGCAAGGAAGGCATCCCTAAAATGGAAGCAATCTCTTATGACAAAGGAGATGCCAGCGGATTAGATTTGCACACAGTCAACTTTATCGAAGCTGTAAAAAGTCGCGATGCCTCAAAACTCAACGCACCCATAAAAGTAGGTTATGATGCCGCATTGGTTTCACACATGGGTAATGTCGCCTTTAAAACGGGTAACCGTATATATTGGGATGAAACTTCAGGAAAATTTAAGGAAGAAGAAGCCAATCAATTTATAACTGCCAATTATCAAAATGGGTGGAAGTTACCGATGATTTGACTTCTTTAATAATTTAAGTCTTCAGGACATATCCATGAAATAATAAGAGCGTTTTGAACCTCTAATTGTTCCATTTATGAATTTAATGACCAATTGAAAATCAACTACCAATGTTAAATTGGCACTATTTTTAGTTGCTTATTGCTTTCGTTTTTTTAGATGAAACTTCGAAAAATACCGGAGCAGAAAAATTAGAAGTGCTATTTATTGCAGTTGATGACTTAAGACATGAGTTGAATTGTTATGGTGTTTTTAAACCGATGTTCTTCGGCGTAATAGGCTTCTGTTTTTTCAGATTTATCTATGTCGAAATAGATTTTGGATTAATGTAAAAAAGTTAATGTTACTTTACCCGTAGCTTTTGACGAATACCCATTAACTTCTTTGACCCACCAACTCACAAATCTTCACGATGACCTCTACTGCTTTCTGCATGCTCTCTACAGGAACATACTCATACTTTCCGTGAAAGTTATGTCCGCCAGCGAAGATGTTGGGGCAGGGCAGGCCCATAAAACTGAGTTGCGAACCGTCGGTGCCGCCCCGAATCGGTTTTATGATAGGGGTCACACCTACGGCTTCCATCGCCTCTTTTGCAATTTCTACAATGTGAATAACAGGTTCGACCTTTTCCCGCATATTAAAGTATTGGTCTCTGATTTCCAATGTAATGCACTCCCCGTGAATGCCATTTAATTTTTCTGTGATAACTCGCAGTAACTGCTTTCGTTTTTCAAATTGGCCGAAGTCAAGGTCTCTAATTAGCAATTCGAATTCGGCATGTTCAATTTCACCTTTTACGTGATGCACATGAAAAAAACCTTGACGGGCTTCCGTATTTTGAGGGGTTTCCTCAGATGGTAGAATACCTAAAAACTCACTGGCAATACTTATGGCGTTCACCATCTTGTTTTTGGCATAACCTGGGTGTACGCTCTTTCCTTTAATTATTATCTTGGCGTTTGCTGCGTTGAAATTTTCGTATTCGAGTTCTCCGACTTGGCTTCCGTCCATGGTATAGGCCCAAACGGCCCCAAATTTTTTAACGTCGAAATGATGGGCACCACGACCGATTTCTTCGTCGGGCGTAAAACCGACCCGAATTTTTCCGTGTCTGATTTCGGGGTGATCGATGAGGTATTCCATGGCCGTAACAATTTCCGTAATCCCGGCCTTATCGTCAGCTCCTAAAAGAGTAGTGCCGTCCGTGGTGATTAAGGTCTGACCTTTGTACTGCACCAGATCTTCAAAATAATCGGGAGATAGAACGATATTTTCCAGAGCGTTGAGCACAATAGCTTCACCATCGTAGTTTTCAATGATTTGCGGATTTACATCGGTACCCGAAAAATCTGGCGAAGTATCGAAATGCGAGATAAAACCTATTGTGGGCACGTCGGTATCTATGTTGCTCGGTAAGGTGGCCATGATATAGGCATTGTCATCGATAGTGACCTCTTCCATACCGATTTCCTTCAGTTCTTCGGCAAGTGCACTGGCCAGGTACCACTGTTTTTCCGAGCTCGGAGTGGTTTCCGAATTTGGGTCGCTCTGCGTATCGATTTTTACATAGCCCAGAAAACGGTCAATGATATTTTGCATGGATTCAAGTTTGGTTAAAAGTACAAAATTGTGTGTTTTCCTAAATGTAACCTTTCCTCACTATATGATAATATTTTTGCATATCCGTAATCATTCCAAATTTATGGAATATTTCCTATATTTGCATTATATTAAACGATTTGGATATGGATATTTTTTCTTTTTCGATACACTTTACAGACGAGTCTAGCTGTAGACTGCACTTCAAGGAGCAACGTGATAAAGAAGGAGTTGTCTGCAATAGATGTGGAGGCATTGCACATTATTGGCTTAAAAACAAATGGGCGTACCAATGCAAGTCCTGCGAGGCTAGACAAACCTTACGCAGTGGAACAATTATGGAAAACTCAAATTTATCTTTTTTGGTTTGGTATAAGACGTTTTGTTTGATGAGTGCTACAAAAAAAGGTTTTTCCAGTAAGGAAATCCAGCGCCAATTAGGGCTAAAGAGGTACGAACCCGTTTGGGCGATGGTTCATAAAATCAGAGAAGCTATGGGTCAAAGAGATGAGCGCTATACTCTTGAAGGAATGATAGAGGCAGATGAGGGATATTTTGCGATTGAAACCTCGAAAATTGAACCTAAGACGCAAAAGTCTGGTCGTGGAAGCAAATCAAAATCGAATGTGATGGTAATGGCCGAGAGTACCATTTTAGAAGATATAGAGACAGGAAAGAAAGATCGCCATTGTCGCTATTTTAAAGCAAAAGTACTTGATGACCATCAGGCAGAAGGCACTGACGATGTACTCAAAGAAGCTATTGACGGTGAATCATCTATTGTATTTTCAGACAAAAGCACATCGTATCTCAATATAGCGGACTATGTGGAGATACATATTACTGAAAAGTCTAGTGAGCAGACAACTAAAGAGACTCTCAAATGGGTCCACATAACCATCGGAAATGCGAAAAGAGATCTACAGAAGTTTCATAAAATAAAGAGGAAATATCTACAGTTGTACCTAAATGAGTTTATTTACAAGCTTAACAGAAGATATTTTGGAGATAGAATCTTCGATAGACTCGTTATAGCAAGTATTACAGCAACTGGATGCTAAACGGATATGCAATAATATTTTATCTATTTTCTACTTCAAAGTGTTTCTAACTAAAGTCCGACCAAAATTGCTCAGAAAATAAAAAGTTTAACGGCCCATGAGATTCTCATCCACACCCCTAGTTTGAAAAGGGCCGAATGGTGAAGTGGCTTTTATATCAATACCCTAGGTCGGCATAGCAACGAAAAGATCATCGCTGAATATGTAAAGAATCAACGAAAACAAAGGGAATACGAAATTCTACATGAGAATGGTCAATGGAAACTATTCTAAAAATTAATGCCTCGGGGATTATTTATTGTTCAAAAAAGTATAAAATATAATTTTTGGTTAATATTGATGTTTATATAATTGATATTCTACTTTTAAAATTAATACCATGTTAGACAAATTTTATTTTTTCGTGATGCTCGGTATAATTTTTTTTACAGGAAACGCCCAAGATTGTACTTTGGATATTGGTGGAAAAAATGCTGAAACCATCGTTACGGTTTTCCAATTGAACGAAACTCAGACTACCACCATGGAAGCCCTGCGTGGCGAGTTGGAAATCAAGGCCAAGATTATTGAAGAGCAAATCGAAAAACTGTTGGCCGAACACCCGCAAAGCAAGGAAGAAGACCTTATTGTTATGGGAGATAAATATAAGGCACTGAAAAATAAACTTGTACAAGCCTCATATCAGAGTGATAAAAAACTGTTGGCTACATTTAACACCAAGCAATACGAACGTTATCTTGAACTCTGCAGCGCGGCGATACGGCAGCCTATCAGAATTACACCCAAAGTCTACAAAGATTCTATCGCTCCGAAATGAGTTCGCGCAATTTTGTTCATGTATAATCGGTTTTTGTAAAGTAGTCTGAATCCGTCATGGTTTTACTGCTTACAGGCCGGATTTTGTGAGCGCATGGATAAAATCTGGTTCAATGGCTTACGTACTGTGGGTAAGTTTGTATTTTTACCTAAACCCAGAAGCAATCAATGTATAGAATTCTCTTTCGCCCCTTGCTCTTTTTGCTCGATGCCGAAAAGGCGCACCATTTTACGTTCTCCTTAGTTCATTTTCTTTCCAAAATCGGTTTTTCCTCCGTTTTCAGGTCCGTTTATAAAATTGAGGACAAACGTCTTGAAAAAGAGGTTTTTGGTATCAAGTTTAAAAACCCGGTTGGTCTTGCAGCGGGTTTTGATAAAGATGCAAAACTCTTTAATGAGCTTTCGAACTTTGGCTTTGGTTTTGTAGAAATTGGAACACTTACCCCAAAACCACAAACTGGTAATCCCAAAAAACGCTTATTTCGATTAAAGGCGGATCAAGCTATCATTAACCGCATGGGATTTAATAATTTAGGAGTGTTCGATGCCGTAGAGCGTCTCAAAAAGGAACACAACGTACTGATAGGAGGTAATATCGGTAAGAACAAAGTGACACCGAATGTCGAGGCAGTAAAGGACTATCTGATCTGTTTCGATGCCCTGTTCGATTACGTCGATTATTTTGTAGTAAACGTAAGTTCGCCCAATACGCCCGGTCTTCGAGAACTACAAGATAAAGAGCCCCTTACGGCATTGCTGTTGGAGCTTAAAAAGGAAAATGAAAAATGCTCTAAACGAAATCAAGGAAAAATAAAACCGATACTCTTGAAAATTGCTCCGGATTTGACTAACGATCAATTACTTGACATTATAGAAATTGTCAAGGTTACCGAAATTGATGGGGTTATTGCAACAAACACTACTATAGCCCGTAAAAACCTTAAATCTGACTTGGTATTTACCAAAGAAAAAGGTGGTTTAAGTGGCAAACCATTAGCGAATAGAAGCACCGAAGTAATACGGTTTCTTTCGGAAAAAAGTAACAAAGCTTTTCCTATTATCGGTGTCGGTGGAATACATAGCACCGAAGATGCCCTTGAAAAACTAGAGGCGGGAGCTGACTTACTTCAACTCTACACAGGTTTTATCTATGAGGGGCCAAGTTTGGTGAAAAGAATCAACAAAGCGATTTTAAAAAAGTACGAGGCATAAAATTAGAGGTTAGATTTAAAAACCCAAGTTCAAGCTCAAACCCAATTTTTATCACGTATCACTACTCGTGCGACCAATAATCAACCACCAAAACACCTCCTAAGTGTGGGCCTAAAACAGCACCAAAAGCTTTATGGTCTGGGTGTGGCAAATACGCGGCACGGTCCGCCTCGCTTTTGAAGGTCAGAAAAAAACAATGTGTGAAATCTTGGTTCAATCCTTCAGGGCTGTTATTAGTTCCCCATTCATAAGACGCTATTTGGGGAATCTTTGAAGGCAAAGCACTGAAAGCCTCTTGAACCATATCGATATCATCTTGTGAAGTATCTGCTTTAAACTTAAATAATACTACATGCCGTAGCACACTATCTTTATGCATAATAATTTCGGTTTTTGCGTTGTCGGTATTAGTGGTTTCAAAGGCGACAAGTGTCAAGCACAGCAATGTTAAACATAAAGAAAAGGCAAGATATAATGGCTTCATGGTTCTAAATTTTTTGAAAGATATAAAAAAGAGTAGTTACTTTCACAGACTTTTATGTGTTTAAGTTCGAATTTTGCAAAAATTCAATCCGATACTGAACTTGACACTTGAACTTGACACCTAAGTTGTGAACTACGATATCCTTTACACCTTTATGCTTGCAACGGCCGCTTTGGCCTTTTCTCCCGGTCCTGACAATATTTATGTGTTGATGCAAAGTGTGGTCAACGGCAAGAAATATGGTTTGGCGACTACGGCCGGACTCATGTCTGGCTGCCTGGTGCACACTACTTTAGTAGCCTTTGGTGTGTCCGCCATCATAAAAGAAAATGAAACGCTATTCTTTAGCATCAAATTACTCGGGGCACTCTATCTGTTTTATTTGGCGTTTCAGGTTTTTCGAAGTGAATCCGCTTTAGCAATTTCTAGAGCGCATATTCCTAAAAAGGGACTATGGAAATCGTTTCAACAGGGTTTTGTAATGAATGTATTGAATCCGAAAGTGACTATTTTCTTTTTAGCCCTTTTCCCAGGCTTTCTTTTTAGCGATACGCTGAGCACAGTGTTACAATTCTATGTTTTAGGAGGATTGTTTGTAATGGTGTCCTCTGTCATTTTTGGCTCGATTGCAATACTTTCCAGTTCCATTTCGCAGCATTTGAAAGAAAGCTCAAAAATCGGTGTTTACTTAAAGTGGGTGCAGATTTCAGTATTTGTGGGCATAGCGGTTTACCTACTGTTATCTGATAAATAATGGTATTTTTGAATGGCAGATTAGACCACAGGAATGTCAAAGCAAATCAAGATTATCGAATGTCCGCGAGATGCCATGCAAGGCATCAAGGCCTTTATTCCCACAAAGGAAAAAGTGAAGTATATTCAATCTTTATTGGGTTGTGGCTTCGATACGATTGATTTTGGGAGCTTTGTCTCCCCCAAGGCTATTCCGCAAATGGTCGATACCGCTGAGGTGCTATCAAAACTCGATCTTTCAAAAACAAAAAGTAAACTCTTGTCGATAGTCGCCAATGTAAGGGGTGCACAAGATGCCTCCGTACACCCTGAGATCCAATATTTGGGGTATCCGTTTTCCATATCGGAAAACTTTCAGATGCGTAATACCCATAAGACTATTGCTCAATCGGTAGAAACTCTTCAAGAGATTTTGAATATTGCAGATACTTCGGGCAAAGAAGTGGTTACCTATATTTCAATGGGATTTGGGAATCCCTACGGTGACCCTTGGAGTTTTGAGGTAGTCGGGGAATGGACGGAAAAATTATCAGGAATGGGCACTCGTATTCTTTCGCTTTCTGATACTGTAGGGACTTCCACTCCCGAAAACATCAATTATATATTCTCTAATTTGATTCCAAAATACCCTGAAATCGAATTTGGAGCACACCTGCATACGACGCCCTCCAAATGGCACGAAAAGATAGATGCTGCTTATAAATCGGGCTGTCGAAGGTTTGACGGTGCGGTACAAGGGTTTGGAGGCTGCCCCATGGCCAAGGATGAGCTGACGGGCAATATGCCCACCGAAAAAATGCTATCTTATTTTACTTCTAAAAAAGCCGATTCTGGAGTGAACTGGATGGCTTTCGAAGCGGCTTATAACAAGGCTACAGAGTTGTTTTCCGTTTATCATTGAGGCTTGCCGAAAAGCGAGGTGCTTGTTGCGTTATAAGGATTTATGTTTAACTTGTTAAGATATCGCGCTCGACCCTCACAATACCATATATGAAATCAGATTTTTCCGCACGTTCCCTGCCTTTGAATATTTTTCAAGGACTTATCGTTTTATGTTTGTTTATTTCGCCACCGGTTTTCCCCCAGGAATCCTATCAACACGGACCTTCTTCAGATGTCTATGAGAAAATTCCCAAAGGGAAATTGAACAAATACACCTGGAATAGTACAATATTCCCTAACACTATACGGGATTACTATGTGTACGTTCCCGAACAGTACAAAGCATCGCAACCGGCCGCTTTGATGATCTTTCAAGATGGGCATACCTATGTAAAAGAGGATGGGAATTTTAGAGTTCCGACGGTTTTTGATAATCTGATTGCACAAGAAAAGATGCCCGTAACCATAGGGCTGTTTATCGACCCGGGCCATTCCATTGATTCTACCCAAGTGGAAAGCCCGTGGAAGGCTTGCAACCGCAGTTTTGAATATGACGACGTTTCCGATACCTACGGACGGTTTTTGATCGAGGAAATGATTCCCGAACTAGAAAAGAACTATTCCATTTCAGACGATCCTAAAATGAGGGCGGTTGGTGGTATATCTTCTGGCGGAATCTGTGCGTTTACGATGGCTTGGTTTTTTCCGCAACATTTCCATAAAGTGATGAGTCATATCGGAAGTTTTACAAACATCAGGGGTGGGCACAACTATCCGTCGATGATTCGAAAAAATGAAAAAAAAGATATCAAAGTGTTTTTACAAGATGGTACAGAAGACCTGAACAATGAACATGGTAATTGGTGGTTGGCCAACTTACAAATGGAATCTGCACTAAAATACAAAGACTACAACTACAAATTCGTAAAAGGAAAGGGAGCGCACAACGACAAGCATGGCGGTGCCATTTTACCGCAGTCTTTGGTCTGGCTTTGGAAAGATGTCGTTCCCGATAGGGTGGAAGCGGGAGTGTATCCTTTTCCTGAAGATAATAGAGATACGGTGCTCCTAAAAGGTGAAACCGTACATTTTAAAGCTACCGAACTTAAGCTTGTGAATCTAACGAAGTCCTCGGGAACAATACCTGTTCAGAACTTGGAAAAGGAACAAATTTTTATTGTTAAAGAAGGGCAGTTAAAAGTTTCAGTCAATAAAAAAACAAAGGCTGTTGAGGCGAATAGTGTTGTTGTATTACTTCCAGGCGATACCGGTTCGATTGAATGTGTTTCTCCCAAGGCCTCCTACTACACTATGGCCTATGTTTCAAAACAGAAGGTCGATTTAAAACGTGGAAAAAAGGGCGGGGGGTCTTCGATTATCGACTTTGAGACTTTAAAATTCAAAGAGCACGGTAAGGGAGGTGTCCGCCATTATTTTAATCGTTCTACCGCCATGTGTCCCTATTATGAGATGCATGTGACGAATCTAAATTCCGGTATTAAAAGTCATGAACCACACACGCATTATGCGACCGAAATCATTTTGATAATCGATGGTACTACCGAAATGGAAATGGGGAGCCAGAAGTTTAAGGGGAAATCGGGAGACGTTTATTTTATACCTTCGAACTTACCGCATTCTATTAAGAATGTCGGTAATCGACAGGCCCAGTACTTTGCCTATCAATGGTATTAAAAGAAGAACTTTTAATCATTAGAATTCCCCGGATTAGACCCTGGCGTAGCATCTAGATAATAAAACCCTATAACAAGTCAAGAATAAAGATGAAAAGATCTAGTTTCTTGGTTCTTGTAGGGCAGCGGTCTTGATTCAGATCCTTCCTCCGCTCTACATAGATTTATTTTATTTGTCAAACATAGAATTCAGGTAACTGTCCAGATTCAACTGAAACAAAGTGCCCTTTACCAAATCTTCAATAGCTTCCAGTTCTTTGGCATTCAACGCAAAAGTAACTTGAGGTGCCGGGGAATCTACAAGTAAAGCTCTACAAGACTCATTGTGGGTGCAATCAGTACACATCGGTGAGTTCTTCTTGGTAAAAGTTATGTTTTTGGAAAACTGAAGTAACTCTTCATGCGAATAACAATAAGCCGGTGTCCCTAAAAACCAATTGTACTTTTTTTATATCCTTAGTGATGCTCCCTTTCCATTGAAAAGCGACTCCGAATATATTGTTATAAATGGGGTTTATTTCTTGCACTATATGCTTTTAAAAGTCAAATTTATTAATTTTATTTAGATTAATTAAAAATAAGTAAAATTATTTTTTACAATACATTATGTGACTTTTCAATCTTTAAATTTATTTAGATTAAATATGAATAAGCTTGTCTATTATAATTTTGTGTTTTAGATTTGCGCATCTATTTAAAACAAGTCTAAATAAACATACCGGTAGAAATGAGAAAAATTGCTTTTGCTTTGACTATAATAGGAGGATCGGTTTTTACATCCTGTAGTTCCGATGATAATGGTGAAGACCCCTTTGTGGCTAGCTGTACCGATCAAATTCAAAACGGAGATGAAACGGGAGTGGATTGCGGTGGTAGCTGTACACCTTGCGAAACTGCTATTGAAAACCCCGCGACGTATACCTTTGAAAGAAATGGTGAAAGCACCGTGAGTTTTTCGGGCCAGACGACAAGACTACAAATGGGAGATGAGATTTTAAGTGCTTTTCAAGATGAAACAGGTAGCGCGGCTAAAATTCAAGCGATGTATGCTCATGAAGAAGGTGTTGCTGATTTTGAAGATACCGATTTAAACGCATCTGATAAAAGCATCCGTAGCAAAACTGCCGCCTCTGCCGACTATTTTTCTTCCAATGCGGCGGATCAGGCTTTGATACGTGCCGATTTTGATGGTTGGATTGCGGCTCAGGCTAGTGAAGTTTTCCCAAAATGGGGGGTCGCTGCAACGGCTGGTTCCGCTGGGCAAATTGCAGATGGTACATCTACAAGATATATCAATGCCCAAGGTTTGGAATACAATCAAGTTTTCAATAAAGGGTTAATAGGTGCATTAACGGTAGACCAAGTACTGAACAATTATTTGAGTCCCGCTGTTTTAGACGAGGGCGATAATAAAGCGAACAATGATGCCGATACTCCGGAGGAGGGCAAAACATTTACCACAATGGAGCACAAGTGGGATGAAGCTTATGGCTACGTATACGGGTTAAATGCCGATGCAGCAAATCCCAATGCCGATTTAGGTGCTGACAGTTTTCTGAATAAATACATAGGTAGAGTAGAAGGTGATACTGATTTTGCTGGTATTGCAAACGAAATTTTCCAAGCCTTTAAATTGGGTCGTGCAGCTATCGTGGCCAAGAAATATGATGTACGTGATGAGCAAGCAGAAATCATTAAAGAGAAAATATCGGAGATTATCGGTATTCGTTCCGTCTATTACTTACAACAGGGTAAGAATGCTATAGACCAGGAAACTCCCGATTTTGGGGGCGGTTTCCATGATTTATCGGAAGGATATGGTTTTATCTACAGCCTTCAGTTTACTAGAAAACCAGGTTCTAGCGACCCATACTTTACAAAAGCCGAGGTGGATGCATTCTTGACGGATTTACTTGATGACGGTGCAAACGGACTATGGAATGTTGAGGCGGCCACTTTGGAATCCATCGCTACAGCTATCGCGGAACGTTTTGATTTTACATTGGAACAAGCATCGCAATGAAAAATAGTTAGTTTAGGTTTAATTGTTAATAAAAAAGCGGTCGCTAATTTAGGTTCGGATCGGCTGCTTTTTTATTTTTGTGCTTAATTAGAATAAATAAAAATAAGCTATGAAGAAGTTTTTGGGAGGGTTACTTTTTTTAACCTTGGTTTGGGCATGTTCTTCGGATAATGGAAGTGGCTCCGTATCAGATGATGACCCAGGTCCAGGTCCGGTCAGTTTTGAAAGAGGCCCTATGTTGACGAATTGGGCAGATAATATCATTATACCTTCCTATGAGGCATTTACTACCGAGATTGAAAATTTGAATACTTCTTTTGATGCCTTCACGGCAGAAGCTAGCACATCGAATTTAGTTTTGTTTAGAGCTTCGTGGTTGTCCGCCTACAAGACATGGCAACAGGTTTCCATGTTTGAAATCGGACCTGCCGAAACGGAGGGACTTCGTTTGAACATGAATATCTATCCGACGGATGCCGCAAAAATAGAAAGCCATATCGCTGTGGGTAGCTATGACCTTTCGTTGTCTTCCAATAGAGATTCCAAAGGTTTTCCGGCCTTGGATTATTTGATAAATGGTCTGGGAGAGACAGATGGCGCTATTGTTTCCAAGTATAACGCAGCGAATAAAGAAGCGTTGATCGCATATACTGCGGCTGTTTTGGCAGATATGACTACGCTTTCGACCAAGGTGCTAGCGGATTGGAAACAATCGTACCGTGATGCTTTTATCTCTAATGATGGTGCGTCTGCGACTGCTTCAGTAGACCGTTTTGTAAACGATTATATCTTTTATTACGAGAAGTTTTTAAGAGCGGGTAAAATGGGCATTCCGTTAGGTGTTTTTTCAGGAAGTACCCTTCCTGAAAAAGTAGAGGCCTTTTACAAAGTCGATGTTTCAAACGAACTATTTTTAGAGGGTTTGAATGCGGTACAGGATTTCTTTAACGGAAAGCACTATGGAAAAAGTAGTTCTGGTGAAAGCCTGGCCTCTTATTTAGACGCCCTAAATACCATAAAAGATGGTGAAGACTTAAAGAAATTGATAAATGATCAGTTCAATACGGCGCGTACCATGGTCTCTGGCCTGGCCGTTTTCCATGAAGAAATTGTAAATAACGTGCCACCTACCAATATGCTTTTAGCCTATGATGAGGTACAGCGTGCTATTCCGTTTTTGAAAGTAGATATGGTCTCCGCAATGAGTATCAGTATCGATTTTGTTGATGCCGATGGCGATTAGATGATGATATCTTTCACGAATAAACACATACACGCCCCAGTAGAGGCCGCCCCTTTGGCGGTCTTTCGTATTTTATTCGGTTTAATGATGCTTTTTAGCATCGTTCGGTTTTGGAGCTATGGATGGATTAATAAATTATATGTTCAGCCGAAACTTTTTTTCTCGTACTATGGTTTTGAATGGATACGACCCATTGGTAACTATACCTATATCATTTTTATTATTTGTGGGCTTTCGGCCATATTCGTCGCTTTAGGTTATAAATATAAAATAGCGATTATCGCTTTTTTCCTCAGTTTCACCTATATCGAATTGATGGATAAGACGACATATTTAAACCATTACTATTTTATTAGTATCCTCAGTTTTTTAATGATATTTCTGCCGGCCAATGCCTACTTTTCGGTCGATGCCTTTAAGAACTCTAAAAAGGCCTTTCAATACATTCCAGCATGGACGATTAACAGTATAAAACTAGTTTTAGGTATTGTGTATTTCTATGCAGGCCTGGCCAAACTGAATTCCGACTGGCTTTTTAAGGCGATGCCTTTGAAAATATGGCTTCCTTCTAAATTTGATATTCCTTTAATAGGTCAATTTTTGCACCAAGAATGGGTACAGTATGCCTTTAGTTGGTTTGGCGCAGGCTATGATTTGGCGATTCCATTTTTACTTTTATATCGAAAGACAAGACCCTTTGCATTTGTATTGGTCGTAATTTTTCATGTCTTGACACGAGTGCTTTTTCCTATTGGTATGTTTCCGTATATCATGATTATTTCTACATTGATATTTTTTGATGCCAACCTACATCATAATATACTGCATCGTTTGAGTGCTGTATTGAAAATCGGGAAAGAAAAATTTGACAATCATAAATGTCTTGTTTTAAATAACAACGCTATCACCAAACTTAGGTTGGGAGTTGTGACTTTATTTTTAATAGTCCAGTTACTATTGCCGTTCAGGTATTTAGCGTATCCTGGAGAATTGTTCTGGACAGAGGAAGGTTATCGGTTTTCATGGCGGGTCATGTTGATGGAAAAATCTGGTTATGCCCAGTTTAAAGTGGTCAATGGAGAAACGGGAAGATGGTTCTATGTCAACAATTCTGATTTTCTGACGCCTTTCCAAGAAAAACAAATGGCCTTTCAACCCGATTTTATTTTAGAATATGCCCACTATCTAAAAAATCATTTTGAAAAGGACGGGCATAAAAATTTGCAGGTATATGTTGATTGTCAAGTTACATTGAACGGTAGGTTGAGCACCAAGTATATTGACCCAAAAGTTGACCTCGCCCAAGAGCTGGAATCGTTCAAACATAAAGATTGGATAACACCATTTAAAGATGAGATTAAAGGTATTTAGCATACTATTATTTTTGATTTTCATCATTCCTGCTTGGGGTCAAATGGCCATTTCCGGGAGTGTTGTAAATCAAGAAGGCAAACCTGTTGAGAATGCAGAGGTTTATCTTAAAGAGTTACGACGTTTAGAAACGACAAGGGCCAATGGTAGTTTTGAGTTTTCCAATGTTCCAGGGGGAAAATATACGGTCATCGTTTTTGCTTTTGAATATGAAGTTTTAGAAATAGCATTGACTTATGATAGTCCAATGAATTTTGAAATACAATTGGAGCCATTACAAACCAAAAACCTTACTGAAGTAGTAATGATCCAAAGGCGGGAACGTATTTTTGCGTTAAAACAATTAAAAAAAGTAGAGGGTACGGCCATATATGCAGGTAAAAAAAGCGAGGTGGTGCTTTTAGACGGTATTACAGGAAATTTGGCGGCCAACAACCCCAGACAGATTTATAGTCAAGTTGTGGGACTCAATATTTACGAAAACGGCGATGCAGGTCTGCAATTGAATATTGGGGGCAGGGGACTGGACCCCAACCGTACTGCCAATTTCAATACACGCCAAAATGGCTATGATATCAGTGCCGATGTTTTAGGATATCCTGAAAGTTACTATACACCACCAGCGGAAGCTTTAGAGGAAATCCAAGTAGTGCGTGGGGCGGCATCTTTGCAGTACGGGACACAGTTTGGTGGACTGGTTAACTTCAAGTTCAAAAAACCGAATCCAAATAAAAAAATAGAACTCGTCACGAGACAAACATTGGGTTCGTATAATCTTTTTACAAGCTTTAATAGTTTGGGTGGTACGGTGGGGAAATTAAGTTACTATACCTATTTTAATTACAAAGAGGGTAATGGGTTTCGACCGAATTCCAGCTACAATAGCAGAAACTATTTTGCACATGTTGGATATCAATTTTCCGATAAAACTAAAGTGACGGTAGAAACTACGTTCTTAAACTATCTTGCGAAACAGCCCGGTGGACTGACTGACGCTCAATTTCTGGAAGACCCTACTTTTAGCAATAGGGAACGAAATTGGTTCAATGTAGATTGGAAACTGTATTCTTTGCGTTTAGACCATCAATTTTCTTCAAAAACAGATTTTAGTTTAAATCTTTTTGGGTTAGATGCCTCAAGAAAAGCATTGGGTTTTCGAACCAATCGTGTTTCTCAACCAGACGACCCGGAAGAGCCAAGGGAACTTCTAATCGATAATTTTAAGAACTGGGGTGCGGAAGCAAGGGTTTTAACACGCTATAATCTATGGGGAGATGAATCAGCTTTATTATTAGGCTCTAAATTTTATAAAACCAATAACGACCAAAGGCAAGGGCCTGGTACAACAGCAGCAAATCCCGATTTTAATTTTGCCGATGCTACGTTCCCGAATTACGAACGCCAGTCGCAATTTGATTTTCCTAATTTGAATGTTGCTTTTTTTGGTGAAAACATATTCAACATAACCCCCAAGTTTACCTTAACGCCCGGTTTCCGTTTGGAACATATAAAAACAGAAAGTGAAGGGAGTTATAAAAATATTGTATTGGATCTGGCCGGAAACCCGATCTTGAACGAAGAAATTGAGGATAATAGAACTTTTGATAGAACTTTTTTGTTGTTAGGATTGGGCGCTACATATAAGGTATTGCCAAATGTTGAACTTTATGGCAATATTTCACAGAATTATAGGTCCGTAACCTTTAGCGATATTAGAGTAGTAAACCCTTCTTTTCAAGTAGACCCAAATATTAGCGATGAAGATGGCTTCACAGCTGATTTAGGGTTTCGCGGAAGACATGAAGATATCTTGACCTTTGATGTGAGTGGTTTTGGACTGTTATACGATAATCGATTAGGGGAGATTCTAAAACCAGCTACACGAACCGATGAAAATGGAAATGAAATTGAAACGGGAGGCATAGTGCGTTTTAGAGGAAACATTGGCACAGCATTTATGTATGGTTTAGAGAGTTTTGGGAATTGGAGCATAAAGGAAACTTTTTTTCCGACTTTGGAAAAATTGAAACTAAATTATTTTTTGAATTTGGCCTTGACCAATTCCGAATACTTGTCCTCTGAAGAAAACAATGTAGAAGGCAACCAGGTAGAATTTATACCGAATGTCAACTTAAAAACAGGATTGAACTTTGGCTATGCCAATCTTTTGGGAAGTTTGCAATACACATATCTGTCCAAACAATTTACCGATGCCACCAATGCCCCACAAGATATAAATGATAATCAACGAGGCATAGAGGGTGAAATTCCTGCTTATGACATAATGGATTTTTCATTATCCTATACCTACAAAAAATGGAAATTAGAGGCAGGTGTCAATAATGTTTTAGATAATAGCTATTTTACAAGAAGGGCCACGGGGTATCCCGGTCCGGGTATTATTCCTTCAGAACCTAGAACTTTTTACACAACATTACAATTTAAATTATAAACCCAAACATCATGAAAATCATCAAAAAAAGCCTAGTAGCTTTACTGGTACTTTTAGTAGCCCTTCAATTGTATCGTCCTGAAAAGAATGAGGCTGAAATGCGTGATGTTGCGGCATTTGAAAGTGAAACTAGTCCCAATGGGGAAGTTGTAGCTATTTTGGAAAACAAGTGTTATGATTGCCATAGCAATAAAACAGTATACCAATGGTATGCCGATGTTGCTCCTATCTCCCTTTGGATAGCTGACCATGTTGAAGAGGGGAATGAGCATTTCAACGTTTCGCAATGGGAAACTTATGACGATAAGAAAAAGGATCATAAACTAGAAGAGCTCATCGAGGAAGTCGAAGAGAGCGAAATGCCATTGAACGAATACACCTGGACGCATGAAGGAATTACCGAAGGTGAAAAAGAAACTATAATTGCTTGAGCCAAGCAAGCTAGAACCAATTATAAAGCTGAATAAACAGTCATTTTGACAATATCGATTAACCAATTAAATTCACTACATTTATACGCAATTAAATTCTTAATTGCTATGCAAGCCCACCTCAATAAAATTCTTGGAGAAGGTCTCACTTACGACGACGTACTCCTTGTTCCGGCCTTTTCAGAAGT
>RCND010000837.1_pt1 | contig 18686 bp, 17 predicted proteins | sample 2041351 | NCBI WGS metagenome assembly RCND01 (sample SAMN09708230, study PRJNA481090) | Marine sediment metagenome, whole genome shotgun sequencing project. | biome: marine sediment; feature: ocean; material: sediment; isolation source: Sewage treatment plant 12B marine sediment (STP12B) ... | reverse complement strand
ACTATCAGTTGCTCCTTGACGGGGAGGTGGTGCTCAGAATGGAGGAGGGAGATATTCTCTATCTTACCCTGGAGGAGGAGAAAATTAAAGTGCTTGATGCAGAAAACGATTATGGCTACGCAGGACATGTGGAGTTACGCTCCCTTTCCGCCGAATCTGTTTTTCGTTTAAGGCCCATACAGCCGGAGCTTGAATCGAGGATGTATGATGACAACCTGCTGGCCCTGCCGGGCGATCGTTATATGACACTGGTGAACCAGGTGGATATGGATAAATACCTGGCCGGTGTGGTTGAAGCCGAGGCTGGTTCCAATGCCGAAAAGGAATTTTACAAGGCACAGTCGGTTCTTTGCAGGACTTATGCATTGAAACAGATGGAGCGTCATAGCAGTGAAGGATTTTCCCTTTGCGATGGAACGCATTGCCAGGCTTATAAGGGAAAGAGTACCGGAAATCCCGAAATCCTGGAGGCCATCGTGGAGACCAGTGCCATGGTGGTGGCCGATTATAATTTCAAGTTGATTACTGCTGCCTATCACTCCAACAGCGGGGGACAGACCATGCGGTCATCGGATGTATGGCTTTCCGATGAGAATTACCTGCAGTCGGTGGTGGATCCCTACTCTCTGCATCAGTCACAGGCCAAGTGGCAGGACACTATTTCATTCAAGGAATGGAAAGCCTACCTCTTAAAAAACGGCATGAAATCTGTTACCCGGATTCCCGATGAGATCATTTATGTGGAGCAGATGCGGAGAAAGAAATATTTTATACTTGACAGTGATTCTATCAGGATGACCAAGATTCGGGCTGACTGGGGATTCAAGTCTTCGTTTTTTGATATGTTTCCCGATGGCGACAATGTGCTTGTCTGGGGGAAGGGTTACGGCCATGGCCTGGGAATGAGCCAGGAAGGCGCCATGAAGATGGCAAGGGATGATTTTTCCTACCAGGATATTCTACAGTTCTATTTTCACGAGGTACGATTGATGGATTACAGGGATCTTCCCCATTCCAGCCTTCCGCAATCGGTGCTTGATTTATAATGACCAGCGTATTATGAGGGCACTTTTCCTTAAGGAGATCAACGGTTTTTTCAGCAGTCTTACCGGCTATCTGGTGATCGTGGTATTCTTGCTGCTTAACAGTCTCTTTATGTGGATTGTACCTGGGCAATTCAACGTGCTCGAAAATGGCTATGCCACCATGGATTCTCTGTTTGCCATTGCTCCGTGGGTCTTTCTTTTCCTGGTACCTGCCATCACCATGCGGATGATCTCCGAGGAGAAGCGTACGGGCACCCTCGATTTACTTTATACCCGGCCAGTTACCGAACTGCAGATAATTCTTGCCAAGTTTCTGGCATCCTGGACGCTGGTCCTCCTGTCTCTGGTGCCAACCCTGATCTATTTCTGGTCTGTCTCCCGTTTGGGGAGTCCCCCGGGAAACATAGATGTGGGCGGAACCTGGGGCTCCTATATAGGACTCCTTTTCCTTGGTGGTATCTATGCGGCCATCGGGGTGTTTGCTTCTTCCCTCACCGGGAACCAGATTGTGGCATTTATTCTGGCAGTTTTCCTCTCTTTCCTGATGTACCTGGGATTTGAATTCCTGAGTGGTATTGCCGAATCGGGTAGCCTTGAATTTCTGGTATCCCGGATGGGCATCTCTTATCACTACAACTCCATCAGCAGGGGGGTGATCGATTCGAGGGACATCCTATATTTTGCCGGTGTGATCCTCTTGTTTGTAGTGGGAACACGAACCGTACTCCAAAGCAGTAAATGGTAGGAAGCATATGGACCGGAAAGCACTGAAAAGAAAACATTTATTACAGCTGGGGATTACCCTGGTCCTGGTCGTGGTAGTGAGCCTTCTGGCAGAACTGAAGTTTTTCCGCATCGATCTTACCTCCGAAAAGAAACATACGCTCTCGCAATCGAGCCGCCAGTTGTTGAGGGAACTTGATGATGTGGTCTATGTGAAAATATATCTGGATGGAGAACTCCCGGCAGAATTTGTCAATTTCCAGAAATCCATTCGCGAGTTGATGGATGAATTCAGGGCTTATGGCGGGGAAAAACTCCAATATGAATTTATCAAACTCTATGATGAGCCCGATGAATCTATTCGAAACAGGATGATAGGGGACCTGTACCAGAAGGGATTAAATGTGACCAACATCGAGGTGCGTGATGGCGAAGGAGGGAATTCCACCAGGATGATCTTTCCGGGTGCCATTGTGGCTTACGGGGCATTTGAACTGCCTGTGAACCTGCTTAAAAATAATCCTTCTCTCTCCCCTGAACTGAATTTGAATAACTCCATACAGACTCTCGAATATGAATTTGCCAGGGCCATTCACAGTCTGACCGCCCGGGAAGTACCCCGAATTGCTTTTATTGAAGGGCATGGAGAACTGGATTCCCTCCAGACACACAGCCTGATGGATGAGCTGAAAAATTTCTTCCAGGTGGATAGGGGCCAGATTAATGGCCATGTGGAGACACTGCTCAACTACCAGGCACTGATTATCGCCCGGCCAAACCATCCCTTCAGTGAGGCTGATAAATTTGCCATCGACCAGTACATTATGCAGGGCGGAAAGGTTCTATTCTTTCTTGACCCCGTACATCCTTTTGCCGACAGCCTTACGACCGGGACAACGGTGGCACTGGCCAACCAGGTGGGTCTGGAAGATCTTCTTTTCAAATATGGTGTTAGGGTCAACTACAACCTGGTGGCCGATCTGCAGTGCAATTATGTGCCTGTAAATACAGCCCCTTCAGGGCAGCAGACAAAATTCACCATGATGCCCTGGGTATACTATCCCCTTCTGGCGGGACCGGCCACGCATCCTGTTACAAGGGGACTAAATTATGTAAAGAGTCAGTTTGCTTCTTCACTGGACACTTTACCCGAAAGTGGTGGGGAGGTAAGAAAGACCGTGCTGCTGGCAACCTCAGGCGCGAGCAGAACCAGGGATGTACCCTTGTATATCAGCATGGAGGAAGTGACTGTCCAGCCAGATCCGGCACTTTACCAGGACTCAAATTTACCAGTGGGGATACTGCTGGAGGGACGTTTTGAATCCTTTTATAAGAATTACCCGGTACCTGAAGGAGTCAGCCCTTCCGACTGGGAAGTGCTGCCGCAGAGTAAACAAACCTCAGTATTTGTTCTGGCCGACGGAGATATTCCTGCCAATGAGGTGGTCTTTGAGCAAGGTGCTTATCGGGCACAAGCCCTTGGATATGACAAGTATACCCGTCAAACCTTCGGGAACCTTGAGTTTATTATGAATGTGGTTAATTATATGACTGATGAGACCGGGATCATGGAGCTACGTTCACGTGAGTTTAAGCTTCGTCTTTTAAACAGTGAAATTATCAGTCAGAAGGCTCAGCTTTTGAAATGGAAACTTATAAATACGCTGCTCCCGCTTCTGCTGGTGGTAGGCTCAGGAATACTCATTCAGGTAGCACGAAGAAGGAGATTTGCCCCTTGATATGCAGAACCGTAAACTGATATTCGCTCTTGCTTCTCTGATTCTGGCTATTTTGCTGATGCTTTTGTTTGTGAAACCATGGAACAGGCAGGGCAGCGAGGTAGCTCTCAGGGATATGTCCCAGGTGGATCGCATTGTGCTTGCTGACCCCTATTACTCAAGCGAGCTGTTGAAAGTAGACGATTCATGGTTACTCTTTGGAACAGAGCCGGTTAACCTTCTGGAAATAGATAAGCTGTTGATTGCTGCCAGCAGGCTGGAGATTGCATCCATTCTTGGCAGTGAAGCGCATGTTACTTCCGATTCACTTCAGGGAGATCTGCGGATTGTTACATTCTTCAGGGGTGAAAAAGTACTATTGAGCTACGGATTGAAAAGTGTTGCCGGAAGGTTTTTGCTTATACCTCCCAATTCGGAGTCGTCCTTTTTTGTGACGGTCCCGGGATATGCCGGCCTTGATCTTAGCAGGGTTTTTTCCAGCTCCCCGGATCACTACCGGGATCACCTGCTCATGGATCTGCGTCCCTCCGAGATCTCAATCATTGAGATTGATCTGGCCACGGGTGAGGCTTTTCGCTTTATGCAGGACAGGAAGGGAAATATACGATGCGAACCAGGAAACGAGCATACTGTTCTTCCTCAGGGCGAGCCCAATGTCCTATCCATGCAGCTCTTATTCTCATACTTTACCTCTTTTAGATTTGAGGAAGGTTCCGGTATATCGTCAGACTCGCTCAGGGGATCTGCACAGGGTGAGCTGAAACTGGCCACCATAGGGCTTGAGTCCTTCAGTGGGGAGAGTCATTCCCTGGAGGTGTTCTCCTACCATGAAATACCTGGGTCAGAACCCCATCTTTTTCGCGCACTGGTTCTCCACAATGATGAGCAGGAAGCAATCTTTGTTAATTACATCTACCTGGATGTTCTGATGCGTGGTTTATCCCATTATTTTGGGGAAAAGTAGCTGCGGCTTTAACGTTTTTTTTTCGTATAATTGATGGTTAATTGACACATTAAATTAAAGCCTTAACACATGAAATTTGTTGTATCCAGTATGGAACTGTTAGGTCATTTACAGGCCATCAGTCGTGTGATCAGTAATAAGAACACACTTCCCATTTTAGATAATTTCCTCTTTTCCCTTGAAGACGGAATCCTGGAGATTACTTCATCGGATCTTGAATCGACCCTGGTTACGCATATCCAGCTTGAAAATACAGATGGTTCTGGTGCCGTGGCTATTCCGGCTCGCCTTCTCACTGATACACTCAAGGAGTTTCCCGATATCCCACTTACATTTGAGATCAATCCCGATAGCCTGATGGTGGTAATTCAGAGTGAGAATGGAAAGTTTTCCATCCCTGGTCAGAATGGAGCAGAATTCCCACAAATGCCGGTGATCAAGGATGATCAGAAGCAGACACTTGAAATTGAGCAGGAGGTTCTTCTTACCGGTATCAGCAAATCGCTGTTTGCTACTGCTGATGATGAACTCCGGCCCGTTATGAACGGTATTTATCTGGAGCTATCACCTGACGATATCACCTTTGTAGCCTCTGATGCTCATAAGCTGGTGCGTTACAAGCGTACAGATGCTGCTGCTGGTAGTGCTTCAAGCTTCATCCTTCCCAAAAAGCCCGCATCGCTTTTGAAGAATATTTTACCCAGGGAAGAAAACAAGGTGGTTTTGGAGTTTGATGATCGTAACGCTTCATTCACGCTAACCAATTACAAGCTTGTATGCAGACTTGTTGAGGGCAATTATCCCAGTTATAACTCTGTGATTCCCACCGACAACCCTTATAAAATGAGTATCGACCGTCTGGCCTTCTATAATACACTGAAGCGGGTGTCTGTCTTCTCAAACCAGGCCAGTAACCTGGTGAAGCTCTCACTGACTGGAAATCAGCTGAATATTTCGGCCCAGGATATCGATTTCTCCATCTCAGCCACGGAAAGGCTCAGTTGCCAGTATGAAGGAGAGGATATGGAAATTGGTTTCAAATCCACCTTTCTTATTGAAATTCTGGCTAATCTGGCCTCAGACGATGTGGTGCTTGAAATGAGTGATCCCACTCGCGCCGGAATATTGCTTCCTTCTACAACGGAAAACGAGAACGAAGATACCCTGATGTTGCTGATGCCCATGATGATAAACGCGTAGCATGAGGCTGAATCTGAAGAATCCCATTATATTTTTTGATCTCGAGACCACTGGAATCAATATTGCATCAGATAGGATTGTCGAGATCTCCTATCTGAAGGTGGATCTGAACGGAAACGAAACCACCAAGACCATGCGCTTGAACCCGGGCATGCACATTCCCGAAAAGGTGGTAGCCATCCATGGAATTTCAGACGAGGATGTGAAAGATGCACCCACTTTCAATGAGGTGGCGAAGAGCCTGGCTAAGGATCTTGAAGGGTGTGATCTGGCCGGGTACAACTCTGTGAGATTTGATATTCCGCTGCTGGCTGAGGAGTTCCTGCGATCGGACGTGGATATTGATCTGAAAAGAAGAAAATTTGTAGATGTACAGGTGATCTTTATGAAGATGGAGCCCCGGACGCTTTCAGCAGCTTATAAATTTTTTGCCGATAAAGAGCTGACAAATGCTCATTCGGCCGAGGCCGACACTCTGGCCACCTATGAAGTGCTGCAGGCCCAGTTGGATCGCTATCCCAACCTGGAGAATGACGTTGGAAAGCTCGCTGAGTTTTCGGCCCATAACCGCAATGTAGATTTTGCCGGTAGAATCGTTTACAACGAAGATGATGTTGAGGTATTCAATTTTGGGAAACACAAGGGCAAAGCTGTAAGTGATGTGCTGAACAATGATCCTGGCTATTATGGCTGGATGATGAAGGGAGATTTCCCCCTCTATACCAAGAAAGTACTGACCAGCATCAAGCTGGGTTCCATTAAGAAATAGCCTTATGAAGATTATCTGCATCGGCAGGAATTACGTTGCTCATGCCAGGGAACTGAACAACGAGGTCCCCGACGCGCCTGTTTTCTTTATGAAGCCGGATTCGGCATTGGTGATTTTCAACCGCCCTTTCTTTTATCCCGATTTTTCAAAGGATGTTCATTACGAGCTTGAGGTGGTGATCCGGATCAACAGGTTGGGAAGGAGCATTGAGGAGCAGTATGCCGACCGCTATTACAACGAGGTAGCCCTGGGGGTCGATTTTACAGCACGTGACTTGCAGGCAGAACAGAAGAAGAAGGGACTGCCCTGGGAAATTGCCAAGGGTTTCGACTATTCGGCACCCATCTCTGAGTTTTTCCCGGTGGAGAAGTTCGGGGATATTCATAAACTGAACTTCAGACTGGATCTGAACGGGAAAACTGTTCAGGATGGAAATACCTCATTAATGATCTTTAGCTTTGAGAAGATCATTGCCTATGTAAGCCGTTTTATGACTCTGAAAACAGGGGACCTGATCTATACCGGCACACCGGCAGGAGTGGGTCCGGTGGCTATCAATGACCGGCTTGAGGCCTACCTGGAGGGTGAAAAACTGATGGACTTTCCCGTAAAATAATGTCTGAAGCTACTTACAAAGTTCACCGAATTGGTCTGGTGAATGTCTCAAGTTATCTTATATACAGGCCGGGTAAAGCGATCCTGGTGGACTGTGGAAACAGAGGTTCAGAGGTGAAAATTCTGGAGACTCTGAAAAAGCTGGATCTGGATCCGGGGATGCTTAAACTACTTATCCTGACTCATGCACATTATGATCATGCGGGTTCGGCCAGGAAACTAAAGGAGCTCACCGGATGTAAAATTATGATCCATCGTACCGAGTCCCACCGGCTCAGAAAGGGTTGGACCCCCATTCCCTCAGGAACTCGCTGGAAGGCAAAAGTGCTTGTTGGACTGGGCAGGGTCCTTGGCCGGAGATTGATGAAGTATGCGGGTGCAGAAGCGGATCTTGTGAGCGATGAAGTATTTGATCTCAAGTCTTTTGATTTTCCCGGAAAGGTGATTCATACTCCCGGGCATACCTGCGGATCGATGATTGTTCTGATGGATGGGGGAGAGCTTATTTCGGGCGATACCTTCTTTGGACTGGAGAACAAACTTCACTTTCCGCCCTTTGCCGAGGATCGGCGGGCCTTGCTCAGGAGCTGGGGAGCCATCAGAGAACTGAAGGTAAAAACCATCTACCCGGCTCATGGTCGCTATTTTCCATTTGAAAGCTTCCTTGCTGAGTATGACTCAGCGCTGGAAAGATATAGTTAGTTTGCTTTGTAAACGTTAGTGGAGGAAGTCCTCCAGGGTAGCATAAACCTCCTCTTTCTGTTCTTCAGGCATGTTATTGATCCGGGTCCGGTGCGATCCTCCTTCCTTGATAAATATCTTTGAGTTGCTGTCTCCGGTGGAGGTAACTGCTGTGGCGGACCAGGTATCGTACTCGCCATAGATGAAGATATAGTTCTCTGCGTCCTCTTCAATATACTGCTGGATATCTTGAGATAGTTCATCGTTAAATGAAGTCTCAACATTCTCCGGAATGGTGAAGGTGAACAGAGGATTGTCCACATATTTCAGGTATTTTCCGAAAGCCTCCAGCTCATATCCATAGTATCCCATTTCGGTCATAGCCTGGTAGAAGAAGGGTCTGAACTCAGTGATAAACTGATCCGAAAAGTAGTCGAATCCGGCCACCCGGTTCATATGCTCAATCACAAGCTCAGGCCTGGCAGCTTTTCCCGGGATTTTCTTCAATGGAACATAGCCCCACTGCCAGAATGCAAATGAGTACTCCAGTACACAATACTCAAAAGCCTTTTCCGGGCCGCCGACAAGCTCGTAGCTATAGCCCTTATTCTCCGATAGGCTCAGGAAAGCCTCCTGGTACTTTTCCTGGTTCTTCAGGGTCATCTTCTGAAACTTCGCCACCTTTCTTCGTTCCCTGGGACTACCCACATTGTCAAGAAAGGAATAGATGCGTTCATCTTCCAGCCCGAAATTCAAGGGAGCCACATAGGGTATCCTTACATCCACATCTTCGGGATAATAGTAACTGTGATATATGACTGTTTGTCCCCCTTTACTAATCCCGGTAGAGATCCATTGTTCCGGGTAGAATTCTTTAAACATGGTAAGGATCCGGTGGTGATCCGATGCGGCCTGCCAGGTATCCAGATAGTTCCAGTTCAGGCTGTCGGGTACACTCCGGCCAAAGAAGCGGTGCTCCACCATCACCTGGTTGCATTTAAGCTTCGCTGTGATTTCGGAAGTATAATAGTATTTCGCATCATAGCCTGCCGTAATCATAACTACCGGTAAGGAAGGATCGACATGAGATATATAGAGCCTTTGTGAGAATGTTTCTCCATCGGGATTATGGTGATCGATGGGTTGTTCGATCATCACTTCAAGGATGCGCTCAAAGGAGGATTCATTTTGAATGATCCTTATCTCTTTCACCTCTTTCCTGGATAAGAACTGATCCAGACTAACAGCAGCCAGGGACTGAAATACGCCTATGGTCAACAGGACCACCGAAATTAATAGCTTCTTCATATGCAGATCAAAAAACGCTGTAATTTTTATGAGGCAAAATTAGTTAAAATTTTATAAATCAGCGATTCAGCCTGTAAACCGGATAGCGCATATAGCTGGACTCGGACCAGGGGGATCTTTCGTAGATAAACCTTAGCTGTGCGTAGCTGTTAAGGGCAAATTTCGGATCCTCTTTTTTCTTTTGTTTGAATTCCTTTTTTAAGCGTGGATCCTCTTTCAAAAGTTCTTCGGCTGTCTCATCAAAGATATAAGGGGAGAAGTACTCATTTCTGAAAAGAATTTCATCGAAAAAGTTCCAGCTGAAGAAGGAGTCATAGCCTTTTGGCTCCAGGGTCTGAACCAGGTACTCAATGGCTTGCTGCCTGGTTGGAATGATCCAGTCACCGCGCAGCACCTGCACTTTTTCAGTCACACTCCTGGTCTCCACATCGTAGTGTCGGTAGTGCCCGTTATAGGGCTGACTTACAGTAGAATAGTTTTCGATGTAGTATATGTCTGCTGCAATTAGAGTGTCGTCCATAAACTGTTCCATCTCTACTCCGTTGAGTTGAAGACGATCAACCACCTCTTGCCACGCAGAGGGAAGGATGTAATGGTCCGGCACGCTTGCACTTGCCGTGGGCTTGAAATATTTGTAATAGGGAATCTCTTTCTCCCAGGGATCCTTCCTGTCATAATAGTATTGCTGCTGTCCGGTAACTTTGCTGAGTTTCTCTTTTACCCCGTAGCCTTTGAAGTTGATACTGGTGTGCCTGGATGTATCCAGGGCCCACTGCAGGACGAATTGTTCCCGCTGCATTTTCTCTTTCCATGCCTCTTGCTTTACCTCAGCCAGTTCCTTGCTGTATATTCCGCTGAAACGCAGGGTTTCCCTCAGGAGGTACCAGGTGGAGAGCACCCTGTCCTCAAATGCTTTGAACATATGTGTCTCCACCGTAAAGGCAAAGGTGTTGAACATACTGACATAGCCCGATGTATACCTGGGATAGTCCATAAATGCAAGAATGCCTTTGTCGGGCGACTGTTTGACACTCCACACATAGGGGCTCATCAGGTAGGGTGAAACTTCCATGCCTTTGAAAAGAAAGGGCAGAAGGGTGGAGTCGAGGAAGCGGGCCTGTGAGGGCTCGTGACGTTGGGAGTGACTGTTAATCAGGGTAAGGGTATAGGGATAGTCCGCACCATTGGACGTATGAGTGTCAACAAAAATATCCGGTTCCCAACTCCTTAGCAGAGGTACCAGGGATTGGGTGTTTTTTGAATCCAGCTTAATAAAATCCCTGTTCAGGTCCAGGTTTCGCGCATTGCCCCTGAATCCATGTTCCTTAGGTCCGTTCTGGTTGGCACGGTGAAAGGAACCCCGGTTGAGGGCCCCGCCCACGTTAAAAATTGGAACAATGGCCACCACGGTATTGTCCAGGTATCGTGCACAGCTGTCTTCTCCTGATAAGAGATCGCGGGCCAGTTTCAGGCTCGCATCAACACCACAGGGTTCTCCCGGATGAATCCCGTTATTAATAAAGAGGATGTTTTTACCCGATTCCCGAATCTTCTCTGGCGAGAAATGATGACCCCGATCGATCACGAAAAGGTGAAGGGGTCTGCCTGCGTCGGTCTGGCCGACCTCCAGCAAACAGGCATCTTCATACTGCTCGTCCAGCCATTGATACATATCTATGGCCTCCTGCCAGGTGACCGTTTCGTTGTTCTGGTAGTTCAGCTCCACCTGTGCCATTAAGGGTGCGGAGCAGCACATAGCCAGGAGGAATCCTGCTGCCATGTGGCTAAGGAGATACTTATAATCGTGCCTGATCCAGTTCATATTCCAGTTTTTTAAAATAGTCACGTATGACCTTGTCTTCGGGGTCCCGGGCCTTCTGATCAAGGCCCCCTGTGCGAATATAATTAATCACACCCAACTGTCCCGAAAAAACCAAAGCCGGTTCTGTTGTCTTGGCTATCTGAAGCCCGTATTGTTTAAAGAAGTGGCAAAGTTCCTCAAACTGTTTCCGGTAAGGTTCAATGATGGAAGGGCAAAGTTTACATCCGGCGGAGAGATTTTCAAAGCGTGTAGCAGCATTCTCAAGAATCCGCTCTCCAAGCTCTTCCAGGGGGATACCACGTTGGAGGTAGATCTCTGCATATCGGTATATGCCAATGGTGCCCAGGGCTTCCAGGTCATCAGCCACGGAAAGGATCCCAAGGATTTCAGGAGGATATTCCCGGCTGAATGAGGCATAGATCTGTAGGTTTTTCTGGTCATGCAGTTCAATGGCTCTTACTATCTCCTGGAAACGTTCGGGCAAAGCTTTATCCCATTTGCTGAACCAGCTATGACACAGATCGCTTCCCAGCTTCCCATGATCTTCACGGGTCGAATAAATCATTCCCAGATCGTGAAAAAATGTTGCGATCAGCACGCCTTCCACCAGTGGGTAGTTGCATCGGGGGTTAAAGGTGGAAAGCTCCCTGAGTATTGATTTACCAAGATTCCACACCCGCATATGGTGGCTATGATCGTGGGAGGGAAGGGTCGTGTTTTGAAAAAGTTGAGCCGCATGGGAGTACAGCATATCCAACCAGGCAGTTTCGGCCCGGTCGATCCATATTTCAATTTCAGCTTTCACCCTGAATCAGGACACCCGTGTCAGTTTCAACATGTTGGTTTTTCCTCTCTCCATGATAGGAATACTGCCCACGTGCACCACCAGGTCGCCCTTCTTCAGCAGGTTCTGGCTCACCAAAAATTCTTCGGTATAGATAACATAGTCGTTGATATTCTGACACTCGCCAAAGAAATAGGTACGCACACCCCATACCAGGGAGAGATCGTTGATCAGATCTTCGTTCATGGTAAAGGTAAGGATAGGAGCCTTGGGGCGGTGTGAACTCATTCTGATGGCAGTAAATCCAGAGTGGGTCAGGGTGATGATGGCTGCAGCATTGACCTGTTCGGCAAGTTTAACCGCACTCAGACATATGGCATCAGCCAGGTAGTTTTTTGCACCTGGTGCAGATTGATGCTCCTTGTAATAGATATACTCTTGAGTTTCAGTTGAGTCGATAATCATCTGCATATTCCGGATGGTCTCAACAGGATATTTCCCCACAGAGGTCTCACCACTCAGCATGACCGAGTCGGCTCCGTCCAGTACAGCATTGGCCACATCATTGGCTTCAGCCCTGGTGGGAGTGGGATTGGTAATCATACTCTCCATCATTTGCGTGGCCACAATCACCGGTTTCGACTTTTTTTGACATCTCTTTATGATATCCTTCTGGATCAGCGGAACCTTATGGAAGTCAACTTCAACCCCAAGGTCGCCCCGGGCCACCATCACAGCATCCGAAGCGGATATGATTTCATCAATCTCTTCAAGGGCTTCCGGTTTTTCGATTTTTGCAATGATCCTGGCTTCACTGGGATGAGCGTCAATAATTTTCCTCAGGTCCAGGATATCTTTTTCTTTTCGGACAAATGAAAGTGCGACCCAGTCAACCTGATTGTCAAGCACGAACTTTGCATCGTTGATATCTTTTTCGGTCAGACTGGGTTGTGAGATCTTCGTGTGTGGCAGGTTCACTCCTTTCTTGCTGGAAAGCGTACCACCTGCAATGACCCTTGTTTTAACCGTGTCGGTCCCGTTGGTGCCGGTCACTTCGAAGATCAGCTTCCCATCGTCCACCAGGATTCTCTCACCCAGACTAACGTCGACCGGAAGCCTGTCATAACTCAGAAAGGCTTTTTCTGAGGTGCCGGTGCAGGGCTTGGTTACAAAAGAGAACTCCTGTCCGTCTTCCAGTTGTACTTTGTCATTTTCCATCAGACCCACACGAAGTTTAGGGCCCTGGAGGTCGCCCAGAATGGCCACGTGTGATCCCAGCTCTTTATTGAGCTCCTTAATATAGGTGATGGTTTTTAAATGCTCTTCATGTGTATCGTGCGAACAGTTGATTCGAAAGACATCCACACCTTCGTGTATCATCTTTTCCAGGATCTCTTTATTTCGGGTAATAGGTCCGATTGTAGCTATAATTTTAGTGTGTGATTTTTCGTGTCGCATCTTTCTTTATTTGTTATGGTAACAAAGGTATTCTTAATGGGATGATTCCGAAAATATAATGGTTGAAATCATGGGATTATATGATGGTATTAGTTCAATATTCATTGAATATTAGCCTGTTTTGTATTGCAATTTTTTAAATACCTTCGAATCACCTAAACAAAACAGTGTTAAAAAGGTTATTTAAATTACACTATTTCTGACTAAAAATGAAGTATAATATGAAACATTCAAAACTGATGATTGCCGCAATGGTATTCTCTCTGGCCGGTCTGTTATCGGGATGTTACCCCGATAAAATCGACTATGTGGATGAGTATGATCTTGCCGGCACCATGTATGATGAAGAGGCTGATTTTTCGGCTTATACCACTTTTCATGTCCTGGATACGGTGATGCACATCACTGAGGATGGTGAGGATGATCCCAGCCTGAATAGGGACCATGATGAGTTTATCCTGGAGCAGGTCAGGCAGAATATGCTAGATATGGGTTATACCGAACAGGTGAGTCCCGATTCACTGAATATGGCCGATCTGGAGCTCCTTGTGCAGGTGATGACCACTGATTTTTATTCCTATTACACCTACTGGTATGATTACTGGGGCTGGTATGGTGGCTGGTATTGGTATGATCCGGGCTACCCCTGGTCCCCGGGCTACCCCTGGTATCCGGGCGGCGGGTATTATAATTCATACAGCACAGGCACTCTGATGATTGAGATGCTTGATACAGATTTTCCTGTTGTTGAAGGTGAACGTCCGAGAATTGTCTGGATGGGACTTGTGGATGGTTTGCTAAGCGGTAACATCAGTTCTGGCAGGGAAAGGCTTGATAAGCAGCTTAACCAGCTATTTGAGCAATCACCCTATCTTCAACAATAAAAGATGAGCATTATGAAAAAATATATCGTCACACTCACACTATTAGTTGCAGCACTTACCATGAGTGCACAGGAAGTGATCTGGAAAATGACCTACGATGTGGGAGTTCCATTCTCTTCTACCAAGGAGTTTACAGACCAGGTTAGCTGGCGGGGACTCTCCCTTGATTTTGACCGTTTTGTTGGAGATAATTTTGCCGTGGGGATGGGTTTCTCCTGGAGTACTTTTGTGGAGAAGGAGTCCGACAGTGATTATCAAATGGAAAACATTCTCTTGCATGGTACCCAGGTCAGGTATATCAATAACATTCCGCTGACCGTCAGACTCTCCTGGTACCAGCCCCTCGATATGATGGAGCTTTTTGGTACACTAGGCGTCGGAACCGTCTGGCAGGAGGTGCGCAGGGAGATCGGAACCTTTGCTTTATACGATAGCTACTGGCAGTTTGCATTGACCCCTGAAGTGGGAATGATCTTCCCCGTGGGACAATCATACCTCAGCGCCAAGGTACGCTACGTAATGGCCTTTGAAACAGATGAGGCACCTGATCTCTCCTATCTGAGTGTAGGAGTGGGAATCGCGTGGTAAGGTAGTGCAGATAGTGCATAGTGCCTAGGGAAATAGTGCCTAGAATAAAAAAAAGAGCCGGATCCGCCATAGGCGGACCGGCTCTTTTCATTCTAACCCCACTAATCAACTTCACTTTTTATCTAGTTACCTAACTAACTAACTTCTTTCAATCTAAATTGCTTCTCCAAGAAGAATTTCATCGATCATCTTTTTGAACATTACCTTGGTTTCTTCAGGAGTTTGTGCAATACCGTTGCTCATGGTGGGTTTTCCCTTCTGAGGAACAAAAAGGAAGGCAGGAATACTCTGAATTCCAAAAACTGATGCCAGTTCCTTCTCTTTCTCGGTGTCTACTTTATAGATATGTATTCTTCCTTCATACTCTTTGGCAAGCTCTTCAAGTACAGGGGCTGCCTGGCGGCACGGGCCACACCAGTCTGCGTAGAAATCGATCAGAGCAGGCAGCTCACCTTTATAAACCCATTCTGTCTGGTTCTCTTCATAATTCATCACTTTCTCGAGGAAATCCTGCTTGGTTAGCATGACCGGCTTCCCGGATCCCTTCAACTCATCATCTCCGGTCTTCGCAACAACTGCAGTATTTTCAGACGGCGAATCCTGTCCGGGACTCTCAAGCGAACTTGCTGAACCATTGCTGCAGGAGAGGGTCAGAAGAGCTGCTGCTGTTATGCTTACAAATATCTTTTTCATGGTCTGTCTTTTTTGCTGGTTAAGGAACCAGGATGAACATTATTCACTTACACTTAAAACCTCTGAGATGGCTTGCTTAAAGGTCTCTTTTGGCAGGGCTCCCATGGCCATTTGTGGCTGACCCTCTTGGGGTATGAAAAGCAGGGAGGGGATACTCTGAACACCAAATACGGAAGAGAGTTCACGCTGCTCCTCAGTATTTACTTTGTAAATATTGATCTTATCGCCATACTCAGCCTGCAACTCTTCGAGGATGGGTGCAATTGTCTTACATGGTCCACACCAATCGGCATAGAAATCGATAATGGCCGGTTTGGCTCCTTCGAATTTCCAATCTTTGTTGGCTTCGTAATTAAAAACTTTCTCTTTGAATGTCTCGTCTGTTAAATGTTCTAGTGTCATATCTGTATGTCTTTATGTTTGTTTCTGTCGCAAAAATAGAGGGAAACTTACACACCCACTGTAACTTTAGTCACATTCACTCATTTCCTGTAAACGACATGGTATGATTCAGGTAGCTGACCAATGGGAATAAAGCATTGAAATCGACCACTATACTTTCGCTGGAATTACTTTTCTGGAGGGCTGAATCGCTGTAGGTCCTGGACCAGATATAGTGTTTGTATTTCAACTCTTCAATATGGATAGAGTCTTTTGGAAAACCGGCAGGGCCTTTTTTCAGCATGTCTTCTTTTCCACCTCGTTCGTATTTCTTTTTTAATTCTGGCGTATTGATCAGTTCCAGATAAGGCTCAGGATTGAACAAGATCTCCTGTCTGATCAGTTTAAGCTGTTCCCCGGGGGGCATCCAGACCCCCGCAGCTAAAAAACTCTTTCCAGGCTCCAGGTGAAAATAGTAGCCGGCATCGGTCGACTTTCGTCCCCCTTTGGCCATCCAACAGCCAAAATGTGTTTTATAGGGCAATTTGTCTTTGGAAAAGCGGACATCCTTATAGATTCTGAAGATGGTATCCTTTGCCTCCAGGTTTCCCATTGAGGGATCGAATTTAGAAATCCCATTCAATAATTCGCCGGCAAAACCCCGGAAAATCTCCAGTGATTCCTGGTATCGTTTCTTATTTGCATTGAACCAATCGCGGTTGTTATTTTCAGTGAGCTCTTTGATAAAGTCAAGTACGGTAAGCATAGTGAGGAAGTTTACCTGTAAAAACATAGTCCCGGAAAGAAAGTTCAATGAGGCAAGACTTCTTTCCGGCTCCTTTAATCAGATTATATTATCTTTAAATAACAGTGAAATATTATTAATGCCAAAAGTTCGTAGAGACATACCAGGAGAATTAACAGCCCCTTCTCAGGAGTTCAGGGCAGCCTCTGATAGAATTGGGTTTTATTGGTGGCACTGGGATAACATAAGCCGCAAGGTCAGAATGGATGAAGGCTTTGTAAAGATTCTGGGTCTCCCCCCGAACAAAGATGGGTATCCACAGGAGACGATCTATAAGAATGTTCATCCTGAGGATATGAAGCGCAACAGTGGAGTGCTGGAGGCCCTTTCAAAAGGAGAAGGTGCACTTTATGAAATTGAATACCGGATCAAGAACAGCTCGGGGGAGTGGAAGTGGTATTTTAACAGGGGGAGCGTACTTCAGAGAGATGAGCAGGGAAATCTGGCAGTAATCGGAGGGGTATCCCTGGATATCTCACGACCTTTCAGCAGGCTGCTGGCCATGGTGGAAGAGAAAGAGAAGTTTGAGTTTATCGTAAAGAATAGCAATGAAGCCATCATTGTAATTGAGCTACTGAAAGACCGTGCCGGTTTGGTGCTTGACGGGAACAAAGCAGCCATGGATCTGTTCAAAGTGGGAGAGGAGGTTTTGGGTAAACCTTTGCCGGATTATATCCTGAACGACCAGGTGATTGGTAAGGGCGGAACTCTGATGAACAGTGTTTTTGAAACGGGATTTGGCCGAATTGAGCAGAAAGTTAAGATGGCTGATGGGGAAGAGCTATGGCTGGAATTCACCTTGCACGCATTCACCAAGACCGGTGAAAACCTGATGATAGCTGTCGTAAATGACAAGACAGCAGGAAAGAAGGCCGAAGCAGCACTGAGAGAGACGGAGCGGCTTAATCAAACCGTGGTTGAGGCTGCCAACGACCGGATAGGGCTCTATACAGTAGAAGGAAAGCCACTGTTGCTGAATTCGGCATTCTATGAGGCAGTTGGATATTCCAGGGAAGAGTACATGCATGTAGGTCAGTATGAGTTGACCCATCCCGACGATCTGGAGAAATTGCAGGAGGAGGCCGAAGGTGCTTTTTGAGAAAGGTTTTTCATCGCACGAATACAGGATCCGGCATAAAAAAGGTCATTATCTGAATATGTCAGCTAAACTGGTTCTGATCAGAGGGCAGGAGGGTGAGTCGGATCAGGTACTCTTTATTATACGGGATATCTCCGAGCGAAACAGAACTATTAAAGAGTTGGAAGAGGCCAAGGAGAGGGCTGAGGAAAGTGATAAACTAAAGTCTGCATTCCTGGCCAATATGTCCCATGAGATCAGGACCCCCATGAATTCTATTATCGGATTCTCCAATCTTCTGAATCATAGCGAAACGAATGATGAGCAGCGGGGTTTGTATGTGCATCGCATTATCAGTAATTCGGAGTTGCTGCTGACCCTTATATCCGATATCATAGACCTGGCTAAAATTGAGAGCGATCAACTCTCCATCATCTATGGGAAGGTAAAGATTTCAGAGCTGCTGAATGATATGAAACAGTATGCAGTTGATGAGGCTGTACGGCTCCAGAAAGCGGGGCTTGAGATTGTAGTCGCAGTAGATAGTGAAGACTGTGAAATTGAGACGGATGTAATCCGTATGGCACAGGTAATGAAGAACCTGGTTAACAATGCCATCAAGTTTACTGAGAAGGGAAAGATTGAAATCGGGTGCATTGCAGGTGAATCGGAAGCTACGGTTCGCTTTTATGTAAAAGATACAGGGATTGGTATCTCCCCGGACCATTTTGATGTGATTTTTGAGCAGTTCAGGCAGATCGATGGATCCAATACAAGAAAGTTTGGCGGGACAGGACTAGGGTTGGCCATCTGCCGTAACCTGGTGAGGTTGATGGGGGGCCGCATATGGGTGGAGTCTGAGCCCGGGAATGGAGCCAGTTTCCTTGTGGAGTTTCCCCTCCAGTCGAAGGATGTAAAGAGAGAGCTGGCAACTCTGATAAGTAAGGATTCTGAAAGAAAAAGTTCAGGGAAGAAGATTTCACTCCTTGCGGTGGATGATGAACAGGATACCCTGGAACTATATCAGGCCATGATGACTCAGATGGGACACCAGGTAGCAATCGCTTCCAATGGTTTTGAGGCCCTTAGAATACTTGAACTCTACCCACTTCCTGACCTGGTGCTGATGGACATTCAGATGCCAGTGA
>RCND010000745.1_pt1 | contig 18699 bp, 19 predicted proteins | sample 2041351 | NCBI WGS metagenome assembly RCND01 (sample SAMN09708230, study PRJNA481090) | Marine sediment metagenome, whole genome shotgun sequencing project. | biome: marine sediment; feature: ocean; material: sediment; isolation source: Sewage treatment plant 12B marine sediment (STP12B) ... | reverse complement strand
CGCTGTTCATCACCACCCAGAGCGGCCGCGATATGTTTACCTTCGAGCAGAACATGGAGATTCTCGAACTCTGTGACCACATCCAGCAGGACACCGGGATATCCATAGTTCAGGAAACCCATAGAAGCAAACTCACCTACGCGGCCCATCTCACCCGGGACTACCTGGAGGCCAGGCCGAATATGCGCCTCACACTAGATGTAAGCCACTGGTTCAATGTTCACGAACGTTATCTGGATGACCTCCAGGACGCGTTGGATCTGGCCATTTCCCGAACCGACCATATCCACGCCCGTATCGGCCATATGGAGGGCCCGCAGGTTCCTGATTGGAGAATGCCTGTCTATAAGGAGGTTCTTGATATCCATCTGGCCATCTGGGATCGGGTGATAGAGCGGGCCAGAAGCGAAGGCAGGGATCGATTTACCGTCACGCCGGAATTCGGCCCCCCGCCCTACACTCATTTCAATCCGGATACCGGAAAGATTCTGGCCGACCCGTGGATATTGAATGCTGAGATGAAGAATCTGCTGAACAAGCGGTGGAATTGAGAACCCGCTGAATTTTGATTCTCGATTCCCTGATTGCTGCTTCCGGACAATGGTACGCTTCTGCCGACGCGTCCACTAGAGGAAATTTCATTGACATGCAGGATTTCACATCTTACAATTTGCTAAACAGAATAACGTTCAGATATAGGAACAGGGTTCGAGATGATGTTATGGTAAACAGTGTGCAGAAAGCTGTTCGAGTTTTAGATGCGTTGAGCAGCAATGAGAGTCTCGGGGTTACTGAGCTCAGCAGGAGTTTGGGGTTTCCCAAGAGCAGTATCTACTCAATTCTGGAAACTCTTGTCTCGGAAGATCTTCTCGAAAAAATTGCAGAAACGAATAAATATCATCTCGGGTTGAAATTGATTGAGTTGGGAAATCGTGCACAGCTGAATCTGGATATCTGCAAAATTTCTCATCCTTATATGAAAAATCTCAACAATCTGACAGACCAGACCGTCCATCTTACAGTTCTGGATAACGATGAGGTGCTGTATGTGGACTGCATTGAATCCAAGCAATGGCTGCGGACTTATTCGGTTATCGGGATTCGGGCTCCTTTATACTGTACAGCCGTCGGAAAAGCCATTCTTGCCAATCTCGATTACAACCATGTGCGTAAAATCATTAGAGAAAAGGGATTGGAACGACTTACAGAGAATACCATAACGAATGAAAATGACATGTTAACGGAACTGGAGACAATCAGAACCCAGGGTTATTCGATTGACAATATGGAACACGAAGACCACCTGATTTGCGTCGGCGCTCCCATCAGGAATGCCAAGGGAGAAGTGTTTGCATCGATAAGTGTCTCCGAACCGGTATCCCGGCAGGATTTAGCCGGTCTGGATGACTTGGGACGAAATGTTATGGAGGCTACCCGGGAGATATCCTGGAAAATTGGATATCGATCCGGATTTTAGACAATGAGAATTGTAGGTCGTTGGCCTATTTGTACATATTTGTCGTAGGGCTTTTCTGAATGTAATCACAGATTCAGACAAGTCTTAAGGAGGTTCCTATGTTAAGGAAAGTTGTATTCATCACCCTGATGATTGCTTTCATTTCTACTTCGGCTTTTGCAAGTGGCGGAAGTGATGACGCTGCTGCCGAGTCGACTGAAGAGGTATCGATTCAGATAAGCTGGTCCACCATATCAACGGCTGAAACCGCTTTATCCAAGGCGATGCAGAAATTCAAGTTTGAAGTTGAGCGTCTATCCGGCGGAAGAATCAGTGCAGATCTGTACAATGGCGGACAGATTTTCACCCAGGAAGGCGAATTGTCAGCGGCTCGGGAAGGCACGTTGGATATGGCTTATTATGCTGCCGGTTGGGTGGCTGAATGGGCTCCGTATCTGGGCCAGCTCAACGCTGTTTATACTTTCACCGGATATGATCATATGCGTGCCGTTTACTCCGATGCCGAAATTTGGGAAAAAATTGTGAAGGATGTGTCTGAGAAAGTCGGTGTACGTCCACTGGCTGCCTTTTATCTCGGTACTCGTGAGCTGAATCTGGTGGAGAGTGTCGGCGAAGTCCGTCATCCCGATCAGATGGCCGGAGTTAAATTGCGGACACCGAACAGCCCGAACTGGATTGCTCTGGGGAAAGCACTGGGCGGCAGTCCGACTCCAATGAGTTTCGGGGAAGTTTATATGGGACTGAAAACCGGCGTTGTGGAAGGTCAGGATAATCCATTACCAACAGACAGAATCCAAAAGTTCTATGAACCCACAAAATATATCGTGATGACTGATCATGTAGTTGATACTGTTTGGCCGAGTATTAATATGAAAAGATGGGAATCTCTGTCAGCAGGGGACCAGGATATCGTTCTGGAAGCCATCGAAATTGCCAGACAATATAATGACGAACTGACGCGCAGCCGGGAAGCCGAAGACCGGGCCTATCTTGAATCACAGGGAATTATCTTCATCGATGATCCAGATAAACAGGCTTTCCAGGAATATGCAAAATGGTCTTATCAGAATGAAAGTCAGAATGTTTCCGGTGATTGGGATTGGGATTTTTATGACATGATCCAGTCTCTCCAGTAGTCGGTAGTTTACTGATAACAGCCAGCTCCGTCAGGTTCACTGTCGGAGCTGGTTAATCTCTACAATACGCGGCACGGGGGACCTATGCCTGCAAAGCAACAACTTTTGAAAAGAAGCGGTCAAACAGTTCTTGATATAATCGAGATCTATTTACCTACATTATCCTTTACGGTCCTCTTTGTCGTTTTTCTTGTCCAGATATTCTTTCGTTATTTTATCAAACCTTTGACTTGGCCGATGGAGTTGTCTCTTTTCTGTTATCTCTGGACTATTCTTCTGGGCATTTGTTTTGCTCAGAGAGAGGGGGAACATATCCATTTTGCCCTTCTTTATGACAAGGCAAAACCGAAAATTCAGCTCTGGATGAGAATTTTAGGAAATCTACTTTTGGTAACGTCCTTCGGTATAGCTCTCTATCCCTCATATAAATATGTCGATTTCATGAGTTTCAAGAAATCAAATGTAATGCTGATCCCCATGAACTGGGCCTATTTCCCCTTCGTTGTCATGATGGTGATACTTATCGTTCGGTTTTCGTTACAACTTTGGAAGGATTTCAAAATACTCTTTCGGGGAGACAAATAACATGACTCTTCCCCTGCTGATTTTTCTGATTGCTTTCGCCTTGACGTTTCTCCTCCGAATCCCCATCGGCTTCGGGATGATGATGTCATCAATCTTCTATTTTATTTTTGCCGGGGGACCCGCGGCCCCGGTGAGCATGATGGCGACACAGTTTCTGTCACAGATGAATGTCAAGTTTGTTCTTATCGCTGTTCCACTGTTTATTTTCGCCGCAAAAATCATGAATACCGGTGAGATCACCGATATGATATTCCGATTCGCGAATGCTCTTGTCGGTAAATGGAAGGGCGGTATGGGCCATGTTAACATCGTAGCTTCCCTCATCTTTTCCGGTATGACCGGCTCGGCGCTCGCGGATGCATCGGGTCTTGGTCTTATGGAAATTGAAGCCATGAGGAAGCATGGATATGATGATGGATTCTCCTGTGGTATCACAGCGGCTTCTGCAACAATAGGACCGGTTTTTCCGCCAAGTATACCCATGGTGTTCTATGCTTTGCTTTCGGGATCGTCCGTCGGGGCGCTGTTCCTGGGAGGAATGGTTCCCGGGGTTTTGCTGGCGGGGGCTCTGATGGTTTACGTAGCCTTTATTGCCAAGAAACGTAATTATCCCATGGGTAAACGCTACCCGTTCAAAGTATTCATGCTCCAGACTTTCAAGGCGCTTCCGGCATTGTTCACTCCGGTAATTCTTCTTGGGGGAATATATACAGGTATTGTCACACCAACTGAGGCAGGAGCTCTCGCCGGTGCCTGGGCCTTGATTATCGGGTTCCTCGTATACCGGGTTCTGGGGTGGAACAAGTTGCTTGTGGTACTTATCGACACAGCTAAAGCTACGGGCGTTGTTTCTATTATCGTTGCAGCCTCATTCAGTTTTTCCTACATCGTTTCTATAGAGCATATCCCCCAGGTGTTTTCCAGCCTGCTCCTGAGCATAACTGAGAACAAATACGTATTGCTTCTGATCGTAAATATACTGTTCCTGGTACTTGGGATGTTCATTGACGTGATGACAGTCACCCTCGTATTTATTCCTATGGTTCTACCCCTTATTAATATGCTGGGCATCGATCTTGTGCATTTCGGCGTGGTTGTTGTACTGAATATGATGATTGGACTCTCAACACCGCCTCTCGGCGGGCTTCTGTTCATCGTCTCCGGCTTGTCCAAGACGCCGCTGCATAAAGTTATAAAGGAAAGTCTCCCCATGACGGTGGTTATGATCGGGGTTCTGTTTCTCATTACATATGTTCCTGAACTCGTCCTTTTCCTGCCGAGACTTATCGGACAGTAACCGTATGACAAATCCTGTCCGGCAGCTTAGAAATCACATTCCTATCGGTGGGCCGGCCAGGAGAGAACCCGCCGACGGTACCGAAGAAATAATGCGGGTCTCTTTGGGTTTTGAACCTGGATGGTACACCAATCGATGCAGTGTTGATTTCTCAGAGAAGTTTCACAAAGATCCTCATTTTCGTTACCACAATATTGGATTGATGAAGAATGAGCTGGTAACGGCATTTCCTTCTGTACCCTACTGGGACATAGATGACATGGCAGATATGGCAACGATTTCCGGGTGCTATGGGGCTTACCCGATTCCTTATGCCTTCGGTATTCCCCTGAATTTCCATGAAGATAGAGGCCCGGTACTGAATCCTGAGGGCCATCTTGGAATAGATGAGGTTGAAAATCTTTCAGTCGATAGTGTCCTGAACGGACCGGTAGTCGAAAATATTCTAAAACAGATGGACATTATTGAGAGTGAATGGGGCATGATTCATGGATATCTCAACTGGCAAGGGGTTCTCAATAATGCCTTCAATATCCGCGGGCAGGATATATTCATGGATCTATATGAAAGGCCTCAGTTTGCACATCATTTTTTTGCACTGATTACAGAAGTGATGATAGGGCTTGCCCGAATCGTGCAGGAGAAGCAACGAAAGAGCGGTTTCCCGGTCAATCAATTCAGCGTGAGCAATTGTGTTATGAACATGATTTCACCTGATATGTACGAAGAATTTATCTTTCCTCACGATAGGATGATAGCTGAATCCTTCGACCGATTCGGTGTACATACCTGCGAGTGGGACATCACACCATATATCGATGTTTTAAAGAAACTGCCTAAAATGGGGTACCTGGATATGGGAACCGGGTCGGATATGGATCGCGTCCGGCATGAGTTTCCCGAAGCAAGAAGAGCTGTTTTATATTCTCCCGTCAAGCTGGAGAATGCGGATCTGGATACCATAGAAAAAGATATGGATATGATTTTTCGGGACCTGTCTCCCTGTGATGTAGTACTGGCAGAAATCCAATACAATACACCGGACGAAAAAATCTGTGACGTTCTCCGGATTTGTCGCGAGAGGAGTGAATAATATGACCAAGAAACTAGAGGGAATAATCCCGGCAATCTTTACACCGATAGCTGAAAACGGGGAACCGGATTTGGACCTTCTGAAAAAGCAGGCAGAGTATCTGGCATCTTCCGGGGCTCGGGGGTTTTTTGTGGGGGGGACAACAGGAGAAAGCGCCTTCCTCTCAACAGAACAGAAAAGGGTGATATTCAAAACTGTAAAGGAGGTGTCGAACGGCAGGCAGTTCCTGTGTCTTGCAGCACTCCAGCCATCAACGCCGCAGGTTGTCGAGGAAATGCACCAATTGGCAGATCTGGGTCCCGATTATTTCGTTGCCGTCACTCCCTACTACGGTGCAAAAGACCAGGTAACGATATACGATCACTTTGCGACTCTTGCAAAAGAATCTCCGGTACCGCTGATTCTTTATAATATTCCCGGTAGAACCCAGAGTCCTATGAGTGTTGAGACGACACTCAGACTTTCCCGATTAGATAACATCGCGGGTATCAAGGACTCTTCAGGTGATTTCATGTTCTTTACTCAGGGCTTCCTGGGGGAATATCCGGAATCCTTCAAATGGATAATCGGAGACGACTGTCTGGATGCCCCGGCATTGCTGCTCGGAGGCGCCTGTATCGTCACGGGCCTGGGAAATGTCAGAATTGAACCTTACATAGCAATATTCAAAGCTGCTGAAGAAGGAAATATCGAGGAGATAAAAGACTGTCAGCGTCTGATAAACAGGTATAGGGAAATCTTCAACGTTTGTACGCCGACCAAAGCCAACGCCGCAGTTAAAGCGGCGGCGTCCTACTACGGACGGGCAACCAGGCGAATGCTTATGCCGAGTATGAACTTGTCTGATGAAGAATATCAGGACGTTGTGACAATTTTGTCGGAGATTGATGGATGAGGAAAGAGGGGCCGAATATCCTCTTTCTGCTCACAGATCAGCAACGCCCCGATTCTCTGGGCTGTTATGGTAATGATGTAGCGATAACCCCCCATCTTGATTCCCTGGCCCGCGGGGGAGTTGTTTTCGATAACTGTTATGTCCAGAATCCGCTCTGTTGCCCGTCGCGATATAGCATGTTAACCGGTCGCTATCCGCACAGCCACCGCGTGAGGGCAAACTGGTATGCTCCCCGAGAAGGGGAAATCAGTTTCGGCGAACAGTTGGGAAAAGCTGGTTATACGACGTCAATGATCGGCAAAATGCATCTGACACCCTGGCATGATAATTTCGGGTTTGACGGCCGGATTATTGCCGAAGCCAAATTTCATACCGCCTGTCCGGATGACTATCAGCGCTTTCTTGAACATCATGGCTGGTCGAGAGATCTTCTGTATGATTTTGCCGATCCGGCTTATGTGCAGAATGCCACGGCAGTTAAATCTAAACTCCCGGCCAACCTGCATATCGACTCTTTTGTCGGCCGAAGCGTGTGCGAGTATATTCGGTCTGCCAGGGAACCCTTCTGCTGTTTTGCTTCATTCCTGAGTCCCCATAATCCCTATGATCCACCGGAACCATATGACACTCTTTTTGACAGTGTCGATCTGTCCAAGGTGAATATGCGCCCCGGTGAGACGGTCGGTAAGCCCAGGGAAGCCTACGACTATATCAACTCTCGCCTGAAATGGCCCTTCAAAACCGATGAACTCACCCGGGAGCAGATTCAAAGAAGCCGAAGCTATTATTATGCCACCTGTACCCTCATCGATGATTGGGTGGGGCGAATCGTCGAAACTTTAAAAGAACAGGGGCAATACGAAAACACCGTAATCGTGTACTCTTCAGATCACGGAGATCTTCTTGGGGATCATGGACTGGTATACAAACAAAGCTTTTATGAGCAGAGTGTCCGTGTTCCTCTTATCGTGCATGCTCCTCAGTATTTCTCTCCGAAACGGATTGATGATCTTGTGGAATCCATCGATCTTTTTCCCACTTTCTGTGAGCTTGGCGGAGCCGTTCACGGGGAAGAGGTGCAGGGGAAAAGTCTTCTACCGGTACTCACCCGTGAAGAAGGGTTTTCTGGCGATCAACAACATCGGGATGCGGCATTCTCGGAGAATTATTTCGGACGTATGATACGTTATGGTACATACAAAATGGTTTATTATCCTGGAAAGCCATATGGTGAGCTTTACAATCTTGAAGAAGACCCAAATGAGCAGAATAATCTGTGGGACAGGTTGGATGGATCTCAAGTCAAAAGAGACTTGAAAGATCGGCTTCTGGAATGGGCCTTTACCTCCGAGGATCCTACCCCTCTGCCTGTTCGCCCCGATCATCAGGATTTGACTCCCAGGCAATTCCAACTTCATGATGGGGGTACTTTGGAAAGTGAGATACAACCCTGGTACATCCATAATCTGCATCCATTGTATGAAGGCTGGGAATTTTCCGAAGAAGGCATCTTGAGATGATATCAGGTTTTAGAAAGGTAAAAAGATAAAAGCTCTTCTCTTACCCGGTGACTTTACCTGCAAAGATCTTTCTGGCTTTCTCCAAATCTTCCATAGTATCAATACTCAGCGCTTCATATTTGAACTGCGTTTCGATCACTTTCATTTTATATCCATGTTCCAGCACCTTCAGCTGCTCCAGGGACTCCGTATCTGAAAGAGGAGTATTCTCCAATTCGCAGTATTTCAGAAGAAAACTCTTCGTATAGGCATATATCCCGATATGTTCGTAGACTCTCTGTTGTCCCTTGTTCCTGGGAAAAGGAATCAGGGAGCGACTGAAATACAGGGCGAAGCCATTTCTATCGCTTACAACTTTAACGACATTCGGATCGGTGAAACTCTCTTCATATATTTGATAACAGACAGTAGCTGAATCCAGTGAATTGTCCTGAATCATCAACTCGGCAAGTTCATCAATCATTTCAGGTCTGATAAGTGGTTCATCTCCCTGAATGTTGAGAATCAGATCGGCATCCATATCTTCAACAACTTCTGCAGCTCGAGTGGATCCGTTCGGGTGATCGGTTGATGTCATAACAGCACGACCACCAAAGGCTGAAACAGCATCGACGATTCTGGCATCGTCGGTAGCGACGATGATTTCGTCCAGTAGATTCGCCTGTTGTGCCCGTTCATACACATGCTGAATCATGGGTTTTCCGCAAATATCTTTCAGCGGTTTCCCCGGCAATCTCGTTGATGCATATCGGGCCGGTATTATTCCAACAGTTTTCATATGTCTTCCTCATATATATTTTCAAATATCAAGATTTCGTAAGGTCTCAAGTATCATGTTTCTATCCACAGGTTTGACATTTTCAACAATCCAATCCCGCATTTGCCGACCCTCGGTGCTTTGCTGGGGATGACTCATGAAATCCAGAGAAATACCTAACGCCTTGGAGGTTTCAGCAGCGATGATCGGCCAGATTTCACCGATATCTCCTACGATTGGAATACTGTCTTCAAGTCTGGCAAATGCCGACATTTCCATTCGAAAAGGTATGCCTGTCAGTTTCGTCTTTGGAAGACCTTGGTCTATAGCCGTCTGAATTTTTTTGTTCTCATCCTGAAACTCTTTAGCTTTAAGAAGATTGTCATCCAGGTCCAGGCGAATCAGTGTTTTCCCTTTCAAACTGCAGGTTTTTAAGCCGTTCCAATATGCCCAGATACCATGGCCGGTATAACATTCAAAGGGGCCGTCATGGATCTCCTGAGTGAGTGCCACTGCTGACTCGATAATTATATCAGCCTCGTCCATCATGGCGGCAATCCGAGCGCTTCGATTGGACATGGGAATGCTGTCGGCGATTGACAAGCCGACATTCCCGCCACCGATGAGTTGGGGGACTGTTACCAGAACCGGCTTTCCTTTTCGGGCTCCCATTCCTATCATGGTTCGGCTGTCGGCTCCCCAACCAACTACCGTCTCGAATGGCAATCCATAGGTTTGTGCGATGCCCAGTATCTCATTACTCAAATTTTCACTGTAAAGACCAAGGGGATAGGCCATATTTCCCGCAGCCTTGATGATGACATCACCATCACTTTCTTTGGCCTTGCGGATTAAATCCATATCAAGAATCATGGACTTCTTCATATTCTCCATGACATCATCACTCATCATTGATAGTTCAAAGATGCCCCCCATCGGGAGAAAATGACTTTCCGGATCGAAGCCCAGATCAGCTGCATTTATTCTTTTTACACGATCCAGGCTGCCTGCCATTTCATGGGCAATCACCGCGGAACTTGTAGTGACACTGTCAACAATATCTTTATCCATGAGTTCAGCAACCAGAGTTGTAACACCTTCATGGATGTTGGGACCGCTGCCGGTAACAAGCATAATCTTGCCGTTTCTTTTTTTTACTTCGATAATCCGGTCTATGGCTTCTTTTAAATTCTCTTGAGACTTTTCTCCCAGATTATTGAAATAACTCTCTGTGGCGTGATTTTCCATAATCGTTTTCCCCTTAAGGTTTTGCCGGTATCTTCTTTACCTGATTATAGAGATTAATTTTAAAAAAAGCATCTTGTTCAGTAACCGTTAAATACGGAAACTGAAGAAAACATGTTATTGGCAGAGATTTATAAATAGACCTTCCACGACTGATGAGATTGCAGTTGGCAGCATGAACTGCAAGATGGCTGAAATCTCACATCGAAGCTCCTGGATCGAGTTATCAATATTTATTTCCGAATTCGTTTTTACCACAACCCTGATATAATCGGTACCTGCCCAATGCGAAAAATGAGAGGCCCTCCCGAATGGTAGTACTGGTTCCGACCGACCTTACATCCTTTACCAACGACCGGGGTTATTCGGACGTGAAGGGCTGTATAATCAGGGAGCTCGTCTCGCCATGGTGAATCTCAATATTGACGGACGGCTTATCACAGTACCCGAGGGCTCCACCCTCCTCGAGGCGGCTCTGACCAATGGCATCGATGTTCCCACCTCTGCCATCATCCCCGACTCCAACCAATGGGGGACTGTCGTCTCTGCCTGATGGATGTAGAGGGAATCCGCGGTTTGCAGACCTCCTGCCTGCCTGGAAGTCGCCGAAGACATGGGGGTGCAAACCTCAACAACCGAGATCCGGCGATTGCGGAAAACGACTCTGGAACTCATCATCGCCGAACACCGGATGGCCTGCGCCACCTGCGACAGCGATGCCTCTTGTGAACTTCAGGATGTCGCCTACCAGCTCGGGGTGAATGAGTTCGCCCATCCCCACATCCCCCTGAAGATCCGGACACCCATTTTTACGGCCCGGGACAAGGCGATCGCCTACGATCCGAGCAAGTGCATTCGCTGCGGCCGTTGCGTGCGTTCCTGTGATGAGATTCAGGGCGCCCGGGCCCTCACCCTGGCCGATCGGGGTGCCGATTCCCTGGTGTCCACAGCGTTCCACGACCCTCTGGGAACCACCTCCTGCGAAACCTGCGGTCAGTGCATCGGCAACTGCCCCACCGGGCTATGGCAGCTAAAGGAGGTCTCTTTAAAGGCAAGAATAAGGATCTGGAAGCCGTCACCACCACCTGTTTCTACTGCGGCGTCGGCTGTCAGTTAACTCTTCATGTGAACCGTAAAACCAATACTCTGGTGAGGGTGGATGGAGCCGACGGCATTCCCAATCGCGGAAGCACCTGTGTAAAGGGCGTTTTCGGATTGGAGTTCCTCGGCCGGAGCGACCGGCTTACCACGCCCCTGATCCGCCGGGAGGGAGAACTTCAGCCTGCAAGTTGGAAAGAGGCCCTGGATCTCGTAGCATCCCGCTTTGCAGAGTTGAAGGCAGAAAGCGGTCCGGACAGCATGGCCTTTCTGAGTTCGGCAAAAACCACCAATGAGGATAACTACCTCATGCAGAAATTTGCCCGTGCAGTGGTGGGGACCAACAATATCGACCACTGCGCCCGGCTCTGCCATGCATCCACGGTGGCCGGTCTGCCCCGGGCTTTCGGCAGCGGCGCCATGACTAATACCATCAACGAACTTCGGCACGCTCCGGTGGCCTTTGTCATCGGATCCAATACAACCGAGTGTCACCCGGTGATCGGCAGCCTGATTCGCCAGGGCGCCCGGAAAGGAGACACCCGGCTCATCGTCGCTGATCCACGGCGGATCTCCCAGACCGCCGATACTGGGATCCACCTGCAGCATCGACCGGGTTCCGATGTCGCCCTGATAAACGCCATGATTCATGTGATTCTCGCCGAATCTCTGGAAGACCGGGATTTCCAACAGGGACTGTGAGTGACAGGAGTCGGTAAACCCAAGGTTGAGACATGATGACCCAAGTAGACAACTCGACCTTTCATGAAATTACTTCATAGGAGTAGAATAAGGCAACTGCCGTCGATCGTTCACTGCCGGGACGGTGGTATCAGGAGGAACAAGATGGAAAAGGGTCACAGGATTTTCGGCATATTCCTCTCAGGGCTTATGATACTTGGACTGTTTGCCCCGATCACCGTTTTCGCAGCTGACCCGTCGGTTCTCCTGGTCTGGGATTCCTCAACTTTCAAGGATGAATTGGCAAATGAGGTACAACAGGCCGCGGAGGATGAAGGCTTGGTGATTGACGTGGAGGACTCAATAAAGTTCCTGAAGAACATCGATCCTACCGAGTATACCGGCATCATCATTATTAATACCGGCATGGCCGGCCGTATGAAAGGAAAGGTTCGGACGTTTCTTGAGAGTTCCCCAGAGCTCCCACCGACAGTTGTCGTTACCACCTTCGGAGATCCTGCCAAGTCTAAAGATTCCGAGAATCCCCGCCCTGCGGTGGATGCCCTTACTACGGCATCACTATCCGACGCTGAAGAGATTCGGGAACTGGCCCGGAAGGTAGTAAACAGTCTGAAGAGGCGATTAATCATCGAGATTGCTGCAGAACCCGACGGCACAGAAGTGCACCGGACCGGGGACGGTTACTCCCTCGGCAACCGGAAGAATCAGAATTACTCCCGTTCCCAGTCAACTATCACTTTCAGACTGTCGGAATCAGACGCTCTGTCGATTGCCTGAAGCATTTGGGAAGGTGCGAAACGTTCGTCCTCCTGAGTCATCCTGCCGAGAAGAGGCAGTTTTTTGTCATTAATCAGATCCCGAGCCAGGCCGATACCGTGCATCACTGAACCGTGAGTGGCCTGGTAGCATTGCAGCTTGTAGTGAATATCGTTGTTCATATCCACTTCATGTGAGATGCTTGGTTTCTTCCCCGCCCCTTTCACGCCGGCATGGGCATCAAGAACAGTTCCGTAGCCCATAAGATCGACGGCGAGGCGATAGGCCGCTTCGGCTGAAGCATTCACCATGATGAAATGGGGCTCATTGAATGGTTTGCATTCGGCGAGGATTTTCTTTTTAACGTCATCAGTCCATGGCAGCCCAACCACTTTATCACCGCCGAAATCCTTAATCACCCGCTCCAGTCTGGCAGCGCCGCGATTGATGACAATAACCTTCCGGGCCCCCATGGCCAGGGCACTCTGCAAGGCATAGGTACTCTGAGATCCGGCACCGATGAGAACGACTATCCGGTTCTCGATGCAGTTGTTCACACGGGTCATGCCTTCCATGTTGCAGGCCAGAGGTTCCAGATGGCAGGCCTCATCAGCACTGACATTGGAATCGAATTTCACCACCGGTCCCAACTCGACGAACCAGTCCGGTAGAATTGCATATTCCCGGGCGAAACCCGCAAATTCATGCCCGGTGGCCTGGGTATTCGGGCAGCTTGTCCAGTCCCCGGTTCCTTCATCACCGCAATAGATGCATGATCGGTCTCCGCAGGGGATGTCACATCCCAGGCCGACGAGGTCGCCCACCTGGAATTTCGATACACCGGAACCGACTGCATCGACCCGGCAGCTGGCCTCATGGAGGATAACGGCCGGCCATTCCAGGATTCTGGGCAGGCCCTGTTTATAAATCACTACATCGGACTGACACACGGAGGTGCGGAGTGTCTTCAACCGGATTTCACCGGGGCCGGGATTGCCGATGGATTCTTCGACTGATGTGAAAATGCCGTTGGGTTTATCGAGGTAATAGACAGTATTCTTCATTTCCAATCATCATATCGCTAAAAAGACTCACGAATCAAGTTGTAGCGACGTTATTTGATTGATTTTGACTGCTCTTGTCGAGCTGATGCTAATTACCCGATTTCAGGATTACCAAAATTGAATCGTCCCTCTCGTCTTCGGTGTAACTCTTTTCCAGAACTGCAACCGTTGAGGCCGGATACATCACCTTCAGCGCGTCGGCGGTCCAGTAGCTGAAATGAAGCCCGTCAAAATCGTCCTCACCATCACCTGTCCATAAGGTGTGGCACAGGACGCCACCGGGGTTCAGGAGTTCCACCTGCCGGGAGAGTGAACTTTTCAATTCCTCAGGTGTGAGGTGAACCAGAACCTTATTGGAAAATATCGCGTCAAACTGTCGAATGGTGGAACCCATATGAAGGTACACCGCATCCAGAGTCAGCAGATCGGCTTCCGGATATCGGTCTCGATACAAGTTCAGAAAAACCTCAGACACATCGGATCCCGTCACTGCATATCGCCGGGCCAGAATTTCCAGATCTTTTCCCGGGCCCATTCCCAACTCCAGCAGGGTGGAACCCTCCGGCAGGACCGAATACAGATGTTCCAGAAAATCTGCGCCGGCATAGCCGTTGGTCATTTTGATATAAGATTCAACATTTCCCTTGTTGTTCCACCAGTCGCTGACTTTTTTACCCATGAGCGATACTTCAGACCCCCATTATCAGTATAGCCAGTGCAAATGCAGGAATCGAGATAACCGTGCTCAGAGACAGAATCCCCGACACAAGACCCTGTTCCTCCTTCTCTGCAGCCAATGTGACAACAAAGGGCGGAGGCAGCAGAAGCATGGTCATGAAAGCCAGGGCGGTGAGCTCATTCTGAACCGGAAGGAAACGGATCAATAGCAAAGCGATACCCAGCAAAACCGCCTTACGAATTAATACGAAAACCATTGCTTTGCCCATCAACTCCCGGCTGAAACTGAGTTCATATCCGATTGCCAGGGCAATCACAGGAACAGTCAGATTTCCGATAATTTCCAGGAAACCCGAGATAGGGGCAAATGGTTCGGGTGATATTTGAAATGTCCGGCCTATACTGCCCAGAACCAGACCGCCCAGGATAGCCCAGACCACAGGACTGGTGACAACATTTCGCAAGGCGGTTTTTGCGGTCCCGGCGCCGCCGGTTTCGGCCCGGCTTCGAGCAAGCAGCATAGGCATTAATACAACAAAGACAAAAAGAACCTGCCCGAGGTCAACTGTTGCAAAAACCGGAAGTGCACTGTCACCGAATACCGAGAGGAAGAGTGCATAACCCAGCATCCCGGCCTCGAAACCACTCACCATATAACCCCGGATATCACCCTTTTTACCGATCAGAGACATCAGCAGCTGGGTCCCAATCAGAAGAACACCGCAAATGGCGAACATCATCAGAGCCAACAGGAGCTCATCCCGGCCGGGTACCATGCTCATGAAGGCCCGCAGGAGAAGTGCCGGCAATGTGATATTCGTCACCAGTTTTTTTAACTGAGATGCAGTTTGAGCTGAGAGGAATCCGGTTCGTCGGAAAATATAACCCAGAATAAAAAGAAGGAAGACCGGCAGTACTTTGCTGACAATCTCAAAGCTGTTCATGAAGACATGATAACCCGGGTTACAGCAACCAGAATACCGGTTTAGTCCGCCGGTGGCAGCATTACCTTCAGTGCGGCACCACCGAGGCGCAGAGAAGCTCCGGCTTCGATATTCCCACCATGGGCTTTGACAATTTCACTGCAGATGGCCAGACCAAGTCCGGTTCCGCCGGAAGAACGGTTTCGTGAGGCGTCGGCCCGATAATACCGCTCAAATACTCGTTCCCGATCCTCTTCGGCAATCCCCGGACCGTCATCTTCCACTGATATTTCCGTCCAGCCTGATCTTTCAGGTACGGACCGAGAGTGGATCAGAATCCGGGACTCGGCGTGGTGAAGGGCGTTGGTAAGCAGGTTGGCCAGCAGACGATGCAGTTTTCCCCGATCTCCACCAACTTCGATTGGTTCACCCGAAGTTCTCTCTTCTACTTCAACTTCTATACCACTCCGGTGTATGGCGGGGGCAGAGGCCTGGACAACGGCTCCCATCAACTCCGGCAGATTCAGGTTTTCCCGGTGGAGGATGAGATCCGGAGACTCCAGGTTGGCCAGAACCTTCAATTCATCCACAAGACGGGTGAGTCGTTCCGATTCAACTGAAAGTGCCGACAGGCCGTCCCGGTCCATCGGATAAATGCCCTCTTCCATCATTTCGATCCGGGCCCGAATCAGGCTTATGGGTGTGCGAAGCTCATGGGCCGAATCGGCAATAAGGCGACGGCGCTGCTTGTCGGCGGACTCAAGAGAGCCGGTCATGGAATTGAATCCCCGGGAAAGATCCCCCAATTCATCACGACGATCGTCCGGGACACGAACGCTCAAGTCGCCGCCTTCAACATCAAGGGCGGCCCTGTTCAGGACTTTTACCGGACCGATGATATGCCGGGTGAGAATCAACCCCAGAATCATGGCGAATATAAAAATCAGTCCCGTTATAAACCAGGTGACCATTCCGGCAACCCGAAGGACTGAGACATCGTCCGGCCGGCGGAGATCGGGAATCATTCTTCCTATATAAAGATAACCAACAACATCCCCGGCATTCTTGATGAGGGTGGCGGATTGGTTATCGGGGTTCAGTGTAGCCCTGCGGTAATCAGCGACATCCAGAAGAACATTGCCGGAAAGATCAGTAACCACCATACGGTCGAGGCCCATATGGTCCATGGGCATTCTCCCGTCCATCATCCGTGACATCATTCCTCCGGGTTCCGATCTATTCGAATCGTTATCAATCGAAGGAAGAAAAAATCCTGCATTAGTGGGAGGAAATGGCGGCGGAGTCCCGGTTTCCACCGCCTCCGCTGTCCACTCACCGAAAGCCGCGGATAGGGACTCGGCCCTGTTCCGATCCCTCTGGTAAGCGAAATCATCGTACCGGGACCGGGTAATCTTATTTCCGGTACCAACTGCCAGGCCCAGCGCAAGCAGAACAATGAGGGCGAAGGAACCGAGAATTTTGAACTTCAGAGAGACTTTCATCGCTGCTCTTCCGGTGGAGTATCGGAAACCCGATAGCCGACTCCCCGGACAGTTTCCAGGTAAATCGGATAATTCCGGTCCGGCTCCAACGCCTTCCGGATATTCTTGATGTGAACGTCGATAGTCCGCTCATACCCTTCCCATGCATGATCCTGAAAGAACTCCAGTATCTCTGTCCGGTTGAACACCCGGCCGGGATGCCGCATAAACCCGTGCAGAATATCGAACTGAACGGCTGTCAGATCAAGCAAAGCTCCGCCCCGGCTCACAGAGCGGCGCTCAGGATCGAGAACAAGATCTCGTACCGTCAGAACAGCGGGAACTTCAATCTCGTCCCGAGGACCCTGAACTCGCCTCATCACGGTACGTATCCTGGCGGCCATTTCTTTCAGGCTGAAGGGTTTGGTAATGTAGTCGTCAGCCCCGAGTTCAAGACCGATGAGTTTGTCAGCCTCTTCAGCCATAGCAGTAATAAAGATTACCGGGACGTTTGATGTTTCCCGGATCCGCCGCATCACGTCCAGGCCATCAAGCCCCGGGATCATGATATCAAGAAGTATAAAATCCGGAGTTTCAGACCTGAAAAGCTCCAATGCCTCAGTTCCGCTTCCGGCCCCGATTGCAGCCCATCCCAGGGTTTCCAGATAATCCCGGATCATTTTATTCAGCTGGATTTCATCTTCGACTACAAGAATTGTCATTTCGTTTCCTCAAAAAATAGACAGATTCCGGCATCGGAACGACACCGGAATCATCGCAGTTCTAATTGCCCTGGGGCTCTTCATAACCCCAGCCGGGTTTCGCCCCGCGGCCGCCGTACGATCCCTGGCCGCCGTGCATATCACCACCGTTCATTCCCTGGCTGCCGTGCATACCGCCGCCATGCATTCCCTGGCTGCCGTGTCCGCCACGTCCTTAATTATCAGACAACACCAGCTCGACACCATCCACTTCGGCGGATACCACCATGACATGCACCGGCGACATGGGAGACCGGAACGCCTCGATTTTAAGGTCGGCTCCTTCGGCGGGAATGCTGTCCTGATCCATTAGATCATGAATCATGAGATACATGGTTTCGCCGTCTTCAGTTTTGATGGCGGGGTATTCACCATCGACGAGAGTAAAACTGCCCTCGAATATTTCGGTGTCAATCTCGTCGTATCCGCCATAACCCATTCCACCACGGCTACCGTGGCGGCCGTAATCATCATCAACCGTACCGTTGGCAAACACCATGCCGGTTGAGAGTGCAACCAGCGCGAAGCTGATCATCCATTTCTTTGTACTCATCTTTTACCTCCTGTCGATCTCTCGACATATGCTAAAGATGACTCCGGAATATGAACCTAATGTGTACGCAACATATATTAATAGAAAATCACTTCCCGGAACTTTGAGCATTGAGGTCGTCCAGAACCTTGAAAAGCGCCTGGGTACCGGCTCTATCCATTCCACGGCCAACCGCTGCCCGGTAAAACGACTCCACCAGAGCCAGCCCCGGGAGTGCCAGGTTCATCCGCCTGGCTTCATCCAGTGCGATGCCCATATCCTTCATGTAATGCATAATCATGAATCCCGGCTCAAAGTCACCGGCAGCAATCCGCCGGCCCAGGTTATTGATAGTCCATGAACCTGCCGCACCGCTGCCGATTACATCGATGAGGGCGTTCAGATCCAGCCCGGCGCGTCGGGCATACAAAAGGGATTCGACAGTTCCGATCATATTGCCGGCAATGGCGATCTGATTCGCCATCTTGGTATGCTGCCCGCTTCCTGCGGGTCCCAGAAGAGCAATGGTTTTCCCCATGATAGAGAAAAGGGGCATCACACGGTCAAAGGCCTCAGCCTCTCCGCCGGCCATGATTGCCAGACGGGCTTCCCGAGCACCGATATCGCCTCCGGAAACCGGTGCATCCAGTGCCATGGCTCCTCTTATCTTCGCCGCTTCTGCGATGCGAAGCGCCAGAG
>RCND010000744.1_pt1 | contig 18701 bp, 10 predicted proteins | sample 2041351 | NCBI WGS metagenome assembly RCND01 (sample SAMN09708230, study PRJNA481090) | Marine sediment metagenome, whole genome shotgun sequencing project. | biome: marine sediment; feature: ocean; material: sediment; isolation source: Sewage treatment plant 12B marine sediment (STP12B) ... | reverse complement strand
TCGGTCGTCGGACTCCCTCGCTCAGGATGACATGGCGATCTGACCGATCTGTATTTTCAGACAACCGCCTCGACATCATCGACCGTGATCCGGCTACGGCCCTCATCGTGCACCCTTTGAACCGCAGCGAGCGCGATCTTCTGCAGGATGTACGGTCGCCCGTCCGCCTCTTCGAGTAACCGGTCCACCGCCTCGGTGTCGATGGCAATCACGCCGCCCAGCGGCTGAGTCGCCAGACCCCGGGCGGCTGCCTCGTCGATGGGCCCCACCTCGAGCTCCTCGAAGAAGTTGTACCAGGGGCTGCCCTCGTGATCCCACTCGCGGGCAATGCCGACCCCGGCGGCCACGGCCACCAATTGATCGGCGAAGCCGCGCATGAAGAGACTGCGCAATCGCTGGTTGGTTCGGTGCGAATAACCATTGAGCTCATCGATCTCGTCGAGGAGCAACACCAGCTTGGCCCGCTTGTCATCGGCACACTCGATGGTGGGCAGAACCCGCCTCAGATCACGCGTCAGCTCGCGCGAATCGTACCCGTCGGCGGCCCGGGCGGCGGACATCTGTTCGTCACCGATGGCCTCCCCCACCGCCTCGCCGACCGTGGCGAAGAATGCCTTTTCAGGAATTCCCTGAAGATCGATGGAAACCGGCACGAAGCAAAACCGCGGGTGATCGAGCTTCGGCAGCCGAACCCGCAGCTGATGCAGCATCGATGTCTTGCCGATGCGCCGCTCGCCGAGCAGCAGCAGGCTGTTGTTGGGCACCGTCGCCAACACCCGGCCGAGGAGACGGCCGCGGCCGACGAAGAGCTCGGGATCTCGCACCGGAGGCCCGGCGACGTATGGGTTGAACCGACGACGCCGGAGCCGACGCCGGCGGAGTTCTCTTCGGATCATCACGACCGCAGCCCCAAGGAAGGCGAACGCGATCAACGCTCCCCACAACCACGGTGACCGGATGAGCGGACGGCGATACTCGACCACGTACTCGCTGCGAGAGCTCAGACCCTCACCGTCGGTGGCGACCACTTCGAGGGTGGTCGGACCCACCGACAACCCGGCGTCGAGTCGGAACTCGGTGATGGTCACACCACCGACCACCTGGCTCGAAAGCTCGCTCGCCACCGGCGTCCCATCACTGGTGGCCGCCATCAGCTCCACCGCAGTCTCATCGATGATCACGCCATTCAATCGGAAGTCCGAGTCGCGCACCATGTGCACCAGCAATTCGCCGGACATCACTTCGCGCATGTCCGCAAAGCGGATGGCTGGAGGGAGATTCTGAGCCGGACCTTCGCCGAGGAGCCGACGACTGAGTAGGGCATAGGCTTGCTGAATCACGCGAAGCGCTTCGGTGTTGCCACGATCTCGCGCCAGCGCCAGATTCGCGGCGGCGAGAGCCCCCTCGAAGTCGCCGAGGTCGAATGCTCTCTGGGCCTCGGCGAGCAACCGACCCACCTCGACGCTCGTTTCTTCGTCGGCCATGCGCCCCAGCAGCCGACTCTCGAGATCCTTGGCGCGATCATCGTCGGGCTCGAGTGCCAGCACCTGCTGGACCATCTCGAGGGCGGCATCAAACTCGCCCCTGGAGAAGAGCTCGTCCGCCGTGTGCAAGCGTTGGGTTCGATCGTCGGACGGAAGGCTCTGGGATTGATCGGCGAGCTCGGCCTGCACCTCGGCCAAGAGACCGCCCGCGTCGCTTTCCGGCGCCAGTTCGGCCGCCTGGCGGTAACGCGCGGCAGATTCAGCAAGCCGGCCGCTCTCGCGCAATTGTCTGCCCTCGTTGATGAGCTGAGCAACGCGCTCGCGTTTCAGGCGTTCGTCCTCCCGACGAATAACCTCCTCGCGCAGGGAATCCGCGAGCGCCATGGCGTCGTTGTTCTCGGGCGCCAGGGCGAGGGCCCGGTCGACGGCGGCCATGGCCTCCTCCACCCGACCTCCTTGTCGGAGATCCCGTGCCTCGACGAGATTCTGTTCGATGAGATCGCCCACCGACTGTTCCTGCTCGGCCCGCTGCCGCTCCAGTGCCTCGGTCGCTCGGTTCCGGAATCGGGTCAGTTGGTCGGAGGCCGGCTCCGATCCGCTGACGGCGCCGAGCTGTTCCTCGGTGTCGAAAGCGCGCAAGGCCGATTGGTACTCGCCGGCCTGGAAGTAGGCGATCCCGAGCTTGAGGTACGGAAAGTAGTCGACGACCCGCATTCCGTATGTACGCACCCGCGCACCCGAATCGCCGCGCCGTTCGATCGCCTGGTTGAGCTCGGTGATGGCGGTGGCGTGGTCGTTGTCCATCAGCGCCTTCTCGGCCCGAGCGTAGTGCTCGTACCACTGGTCTGCCCAGGCATGAGGCGCCGCCGCGACGACGACAACCACCAGCACAAACCCCAACAACCGACGCATCTTCATCAACCGAAGTGTACTCCGGGTGTCTCTGCCTCGACCACCCGTCGGGAATCACGAGGCCGCTCAGCACCTTGTCTATTGGGACTGAACCCTGCGAGGCAACACATGGCATCTGATAAAGACGACCTGATCTGGACCAAGGTACTCGACATCGATGAGCTCGGCGAAGGACGGGTCCAACCCGTGACCTGTATGCACCGGACGCTCTGCATGACCCGTTACAAGGGGGAGATCGGGGCTCTGGACAATCTCTGTCCCCACCAAAAGGGGCCTCTCGGTGAGGGCAGTATCGAGAACGGACTGCTGCGGTGCCCATGGCACGGCTGGGACTTCGACCCCATCACTGGCAAGGCGCCGGGCTACGACGAAGGTGTCGAGACCTTCGAGATCGACGAGCGGCCCGACGGCGTCTATGTCGGGATGCCACCGGAAAAAGATCACGTCCAGACCATTGGCGACGTGATGATGGAGACCCTGACCAACTGGGGCGTCAAACACGTTTTCGGGATGGTCGGTCACTCCAATCTGGGGGTCGCCGACGCCATCCGTCTCCAGGAGGAAAAAGGGCGCCTCAGCTTCTACGGGATCCGACACGAGGGCGCGGCTTCGTTCGCCTGCTCGGCCTACGGCAAGCTCACCGGCCGTCCCGCGGCGTGTCTCTCCATTGCCGGACCCGGCGCAACGAATCTGTTGACCGGGTTGTGGGACGCCAACGTCGATCGTTCACCGGTCATCGCCCTCACCGGTCAGGTGGAAACCCAGGTCCTCGGTCCGGGCGCCTTCCAGGAGGTCGACCTGATGGCCGCCTACGGCAAGGTCGCCCAGTGGCAGCAGATCGCGCTGCCCGGCAGTCGCCACGCAGAACTCGTCAACCTGGCGTGCAAGAGCGCCGCCCTCAACCGCGGGGTTTCGCAGATCATCTTTCCAGACGAAGTGCCCAAGATGGCCGCCGGCGAGAAACCCCGAATCGGCAGACCCGACGGACGCGTGGCTCCGAGCGAGATCTCGCCGCCCGAGGAGAGCCTCGAAAAGGCGGCGGCGCTGCTCGGCGGCGCCAATAGACCGGTAATCATCGTCGGTCACGGCGCCCGTTTCCAGATGCCCGGCGTAATGGAACTCGCCGAGATGCTGCACTGCCCGGTGGTGACGACCTTCAAGGCCAAGGGCCTGATCCCCGACGACCACCCGCTGGCGGCGGGAGTGCTTGGCCGGAGCGGGACCCCGGTGGCGAGCTGGGTGATGAACGAGTCGGACTGTCTCCTGGTCCTCGGCGCGAGCTTTGCCAACCACACCGGGATCACGCCCATGAAACCCACCATCCAGGTCGATTTCGAAGCCATGGCCCTGGGCAAGACCTTCGCCGTCGATGTTCCGGTCTGGGGCGAGATCGGGGTGACGTGCCGCCTCTTCGTCGAGCGCATCGGTAAAACCGCTCAGGCAACGGACCAGCGAGGCGATCTCGCCAACCGCTGGGCCATCTGGCGAACCGAGAAAGAGAAGCGCACTCACGATGACCGCGGCCGCGGGCTCAACTCGGCATCGATCATGGCCTCACTGAGCCGCCACATACCGGAAGACGCCATCATCGCCGTCGATGTGGGCAACAACACCTATTCATTCGGCCGTTACTTTGAATGCCGCCGACAGGCGGTGCTCATGTCGGGCTATCTCGGATCCATTGGATTTTCGTTCCCCGCCGCTATGGGCGCCTGGGCTGCGACCCAGGAGAACGACCCGCTCTACGCAGGTCGCAAAGTGGTGTCGGTCTCGGGCGACGGCGGCTTCGGTCAGTACCTCGCCGAACTCACCACCGCCGTGAAGTACGGGATGAACATCACCCACATCCTGCTCAACAACAACGAACTCGGGAAGATCTCCAAGGAGCAGCGGGCCGGCAACTGGGATGTGTGGCAGACCTCGCTCCACAACCCGGACTTCGCCGAGTACGCCAACCTCTGCGGCGCCCTCGGTCTATCGGTGAACACGATTGAAGAACTCGACGTGTCGATCTCAAAGGCTCTGGCCCACGATGGACCGAGCCTGGTGGAGATCAAATCGGACGCGGAGTTGGTTTGAGGCGGATCGTCGTCAACGTAACGTCGGGACCAGGACGCTGATGCTGGATGCTGGATGCTGGATCGTCGCACACCGCCGCAGCCCCCAGATCACACAGATGGACACAGATTCCACCTCAGCATCGCAAATTGTCCACAGATCACATCGCACCGTCGCAACTGATAACGGGCGAAACCGAGCGGGAAGATCATCCGACTCCGTGGAAGCGCGACTCACGCGTGATCGCATCTCAAGGGCAGGCTGGAAGCCCGCCCCCACAATCATCGCAGCGTTCTTGGCGATCTTTGCGGTGAAACTGCGATGTGCTCCTTGATTTAAAATGTCCTTAATCGGCCATCGGCCATCGGCCATCGGCCAACGGGCACGGGCACGGGCACGGGCACGGGCACGGGCACGGGAGAGACTAGAACGAGAACAACAGCGGGATGATGGCCATGGCGACGATCCAGGTGAGGAGGAGGAGTGGAACGCCGGCCTTGACGAAATCCATATAACGGTAACCGCCGGGTTCCATGATCAACGTCCCCACCGGCGACGAGATCGGCGAGATGTAGGCGGATGAGGCGGCAATGGCCACCGCCATGACAAACGCATAGGGTTCGACTCCCATGGCGGAGGCGATGCTGATGGCCACCGGCGCCATGAGGACTGCCGTCGGCGAGCTCGAAAGCAGCCCGCCGAGCACGGCGGTGGCGATGAAGAGCGCTCCCATCATCACCATTGGCCCGAAACCGCCGAACTCCAGCATCAACCCGCGTACGATCAGATCGACGCCGCCCGTCTTCTGCAGTGCGTCGGCGATGGGCAGCATCCCGGCGATGAGAAAGACCGCACTCCAGTGCATGCACCGATAGGCGTCCTGCATGGTCAGGCAGCGAGTCAGGATCATCACCACCGCCGTGGCCATCACCACATAGACCAGGGGCACGATGTTCAGCGCCGAAAACACGACCATGGCCACGACAGCCGCCACCGCGATCGGCGCGCGCTTCCTGGCCGGTGCGACCACGGCGACTTCGCTGGGTAGGGTCAGGACCACAAAGTCGCCCGCATCCGACTGCAGGTGTTGGATCCGAACCCACGGTCCGAGCACGAGGAGCGTGTCACCGGGTCGGAGCCTCTCGTCGAGATCATCCTCGACCACTTGATTGGCCCGTCGAACACCGATGACCTCGAGCTGGTAGCGCGATCTGAACTTGCTCTCACGCAGGCTCTTGCCCTTGAGAGACGACTCGGGTGGGATCAGCACCTCGGCCACCCCCACATCCCGTACCATCAGCTTGCTGTGGCGCTCCTGCATCGGCTGGACGTTGAGCTCGAGATCCTCGATGCAGCGCACGAACTCGGATCCGTGCGCCTGGACGATCAGGACATCGCCCGCCCGAATCCTCAGATCGGCGCTCGGCGCACCGATGACTCTCGCGACGAATCGCTCGGTCCGCTCGACCCCGAGGATTCTGACGCCATAATTCGATCCGAGACCGGTCTCGGCGAGGGCCGTGCCCACCAACGTCGATCGCGCCGGGATCACGATCCGATGGATACCTCCGACCAGCCCATAGCGCTCGGCGAGTTCTCGGATCCCGACAAGGGTCTCCGAACCGCTTTTCTTCTTGGCCTTCGGAAACAACCGCCGGCCCGTCAACATGACATAGACGATGGCGACGATGAGAACCGCAGCGCCGATGGGGGTGAAGCTGAAGAAGGCGAGGGGATCGAAGCCGGACTTCTCGAGTGCGCCGCTGACGATGAGGTTCGGCGCGGTGGCGAGCAGGGTCATCATCCCGCCGATGATCACCGCGTAGGCCATGGGCAGGAGGATCCGCGACCGACTCATCCCGGTGGTGTGAGCGATGTTGACCGCAACCGGGATGAAGATCGCCACCACGGCGGTGGAACTCATGATGCTCGAGAGAATCGCCGAGCTGATCATGAGGAGAAAAAGCGTTCGATTCTCACTCGAGCCCGCCAGGCGAATCACCCAACCGCCGATCCCGGCGGCGATGCCGGTACGGGCAAGGGCCTCACCGACGATCAGGAGGCTTGCGATGGTGAGGACCACCGGGTCCGAAAAACCCGCGAGCGCCTCATTCGGACTGAGAATTCCGCTCAGACCCAGGGCGAGCACCACCAGAAACGCGGTGACATCCATCCTCACCCGTCCGGTCGCCATGGCGATCCCGGCAAGCGCGACAAGTGCAAATACGAAGATCGTTTCCCAGCCCACCAGCTCTCACCTCAGAAGATTTTTCGACAGATGAAGAATGACGACGCATCATAACAACCTCTGTCGTCTGAAATAAATTCGGCGCTGTCCTCGCGGGTGAAGTCGGATCGTCGATCGACGGTGAGACCGACCATTGCGTGCAAACCGTCTCAGTAGGGCGTCGTCAATCGATGCGCGCGGGGCCGGCCAACCGGAGCTCAAGTGCGGGGTCGAAGACTTCGTTGCGGTTCAGCAGCTCCAGCATAAGCTCGCCCCAGAGCGGACTCGAGATGTCGCCGTGGTTTTCGCTGACCTCGGCCGGCACCTGAAAGACCCAGAACGGGGTGTCATTCCAGCGACCCGGGATCTCGGTCAGGATCACCTCGTCACCTCGAACCCTTGCGGTGTGGCTGAAGAGAGAGGGCACGTGGCCGGCTGTGTGGAGGCCCAGGGTCTTTTGTGACGGCATGGTCGAATCAGCATAATGACGATATCGAACAAAGATCGAGTTGAATCTCATGGCCAGGGGAACCATCCACCGGGTGACGCCGTCATTCTCAGAGGTGATGGACACCATCATCGGACCATCTGCGGGCCGGCGGTTGCCGGCTCTGTCCTCGAGCACAAGTCTGACACCCGTGCGTTTGAGCACATCGATGAGCTGCTTGGTGTGGAGCGCCTCGGTGGAGGGGTTGGCCGAAACGATGAGATCGTAGCCGATGGGCAGCGAGACACCGGCTTCTTCAACCTCCAGAATTTCACCCATCACCGCCTGGGCGATGGTTCTCTCAAGGATGAGTCCACCCATGGAATGGCCGAGGAGAAAGCTCTTGGAGTCGGGATTTTCAATTGCGGCGCGGAGCGTTCGCTGGAGGACCTCAATCAAACCCAACGAGGCCACCCGGTGGGCGGCCACCCGACGATTCCAGAACGAGGCGTCGATGAGAATCGGCAGGGAGTAGGTGCGGCCGCGCCAACCGATGAAAAGCCCGACAACCGGTCGTGCCGGTTCGCCGGTCGTGAGGGCCGCCGCCTCCGAGTACTCGGCGAGCCGCACGACCTGGTCTTCGAACCAGGCCAACCTCTGGCCCGAAGCGCGATCCCGCGACGCGTTGCTCTTCCAACCGTGGATGAACTGGTGCAGCACGATGCCGTGCTCGCTTTGGGTGTTGAGGTCGCGAATGAGCTCGACAACCGCATGGAGCTGCGCCAGATCCCAGGGCTCTCCCTGATCATCAAACTCGACCACCGAAATCGCGTAGGGCAAACCGCCGGGAGTCTGAGCTACCCGCAGGTAGTCCTCCGGCGCGATGTTGAACTGCCGGTTGCCGACGCAACCGAAGGGTAGCGCCACCCCGATCGCGACAAAGATCAGAAAGATGACGAGCAACCGCGCGAAGGACAATCTCCAACGGCGGCGGGGACGGGTTTCGTGGGGGGTGTGTGACATGATCGCTTCGGCGCCATTATATTCAGTTCGAATGACGGAGTTGGGTCAAATGAAACGAATTCTCCGAATCACCGGAATTGCAGCAGCCGCATTGGCGGTCCTCATCATCGCATTCAGCCTGCTCTCCCAGCGATCCAAACCGGATCTCTCGCTCTGGCACACGGTCAACCTGAAGACCGAGTTTCAGGCGAGCGACGCCGATGACGATTTCGCATGGGCCGACTACCTCGCTGCGGAGGACGCCCTCTTTGACGAACTCGAGGAGCGGATCATCCTCCAAACCGGAGACGACGCCGACCCGGATTGGAACCGCTATGCCGACGGAGGAATCAACAACCCGGCAGAGTTCCCAAAGAACTGGAACCGCTCGTTCGAGCTGCCGACGCCCAACCCGATCGGCGGCATACTGGTGATCCACGGTCTGACCGACTCGCCCTACAGCATGCGGCGGACTGCCGAGATCCTCCGCGCGCAGGGTTTTTCCGTGGTGGGGCTCCGCCTTCCCGGTCACGGCACCGCGCCGTCAATGCTGGCTCGCGCCAAGGTCAAGGACTGGGTCGCCGCCGTCCGCATCGCCTATCAACACCTGCTGGCGACGGTCGGGGACGACGTACCCGTCATGGTTGCCGGGTACTCCAACGGGGCGGCGCTGGCCCTCGACCTGACCCTCGACACCCTCGACGAACGGGATCTGCGGACACCGAATCAGATCGTTCTATTCTCCCCCGCCGTCGGAATCACCCGCGCCGCCGTCCTCGCAAGAACCCCCAACCTGCTCAGCTGGATGCCGTGGTTCTCGAAACTCGGATGGAGCGACATCGAGCCCGAGTTCGACCCTTTCAAGTACAGCTCATTCCCCACCGATTCGGGCTACCAGACCCACGTCCTCACCCGCTCGATCCGCATCCGATTGGCCAAACTCGGTGACGACGCCGACCGCTTCCCCCCGGTGCTGGCGTTCATGTCTCTCGCCGACGCCACGGTCCTGGTGGAAGCCGTCGTCAGCGGACTCTTTGACCGTCTGACCAAACCAGAAAACGAATTGGTGGTCTTCGACATCAACCGCGAGGCCAAGATGCGCGACTTCTTCCGCACCGACCCGGCCGACCGACTGCGGGCGCTCACCAATCGGGACACCACGCCCTACCGGCTCACCGTGATCTCGAATATTGACGAGACCACCGCCGCCCTCGAGGAGTGGAGCCGGCCGGGCGGCGCCACCGAACCGGTCATCACCGATCTCACGCTCGAGTGGCCTCGGGGATTCTATTCACTGTCACACGTGGCGGTTCCGTTCGCTCCCGACGACCCGACCTACGGTTTCCTCCCCAACTCGGGAGAGCGATTCGGCATCCCACTGGGGATGCTCGAACCACGCGGGGAAAAGGGACTCCTGAGCGTCCCCGCCGGTCAGTTCAACCGCCTCCGATCCAACCCCTTCTTCCCCTACATCGAGCAACGCCTCATCAACCTCACCGCAGCTCCATCGGCACCCGAAAGTGACCTGACAACCGAATAAACCCTCGACCCGTCACCGCACAATGGATCCGACCAGACGCGAAATTCGCCAAAAGCCCCGCAGGCGAAGGTACTCGCGGTTCATCCCGTCGCCACTTCTCTGGACTCATTAACATCCGCGATCGAGGCTGAAACACGAAGAACACGAAGATCCACAAAGACAGCACAAAGAACGGCTCTTGACCCATCGCAGGGCTCGATGTGCTTTTTGGTCCGAGAGACCGTTGTCAATGGAACGCGATGCTCCGTGGCTCCTTCGTGGTTCTTCGTGGTTCTTCGTGTCCTTTGTGTTTCAATTCCGACACGACCGCGGAGGTCGCTCTCACGACCGCTGGAGTGCTACGCTCATCGTCATGGAACTGAGCGTATTCGACATCTTCAAGATCGGGATCGGGCCTTCTTCCTCGCACACCGTGGGGCCCATGAGGGCGGCGGGTTTTCTCCTCTCCAAACTCTACAAGCACGGACTCTTCGATCGGGCTCAACGAATCCAGTGCGAACTCTTCGGCTCCCTGGGCGCCACCGGCCGCGGCCACCACACCGATCGAGCGGTGATCTGGGGGCTTCAGGGGGAAGAGCCCGAAACCATCGAACCCGACAACCAGGAACCGCTCTACCAGGGAGTCGTTCAGTCCAGCGAACTGCACCTCGGCGGGCGGCGACTCATCGAGTTCATCCCCGATCGCGACATCATCTTCAAGGCGAACGAACAGCTCCCACACCACCCCAACGGAATGCACTTCACCGTCTTCGACAAAGCCGGGGCCGAAATCTACGCCAAGGATTTCTACTCCATCGGTGGCGGATTCGTTGTGGGTGACAGAACTGCCGAGAACGACCAGTTGATCAAGGAACCTGTTCAGGTCAAATACCCCTTCTCCTCCTGTGATGAACTCCTGGCAATCGCCCGGGATACCGGATTGAGCTTCGCCGAGATCATCCTCGCCAACGAGCTTGCCTGGCGCACATCCGACGAGATCGAGGATGGACTCGAGGCGATTCAAGACGCCATGAACGGCTGCATCGAGCGAGGGTTCCGGGCTGAAGGCGTCCTTCCCGGAGGGATGGAAATTCAACGCCGTGCCCCGTCCCTCTATCGAACGCTGACGACGGAGAACGAGCAGGCCTTCGGCGATCCCCTGGGCGCCATGGACTGGATCACCCTCTACGCCCTCGCCGTCAACGAGGAGAATGCGGCCGGAGGCCGCGTCGTCACCGCACCGACCAACGGCGCCGCTGGAATCGTCCCGGCCTGTCTCCGTTTTCTCGAGCGGATCATCAAACGGCCACCGCCGACAGCGGCCCGCGACTATCTCCTCACGGCCGGGGCCATCGGTGCGCTCTATGCGACCAACGCCTCGATCTCGGGCGCCGAGGTCGGGTGTCAGGGTGAGGTCGGGGTGGCGTGTTCGATGGCCGCAGGCGGATTGGTTCAGGCCGCAGGCGGCACACCACGGCAGATCGAGAATGCCGCCGAGATCGGGATGGAGCACAATCTCGGCCTGACCTGCGACCCCATCGGCGGTCTCGTTCAGATCCCGTGTATCGAGCGAAACGCCATGGCGGCGGTCAAGGCCGTCAACGCGGCTCGGATGGCGCTGCGCGACGAAGGCGCCCGCCACGTCTCCCTCGACCAAGTCATCGTCACCATGCGCGAGACCGGCCGCGACATGCAGTCCAAGTACAAGGAAACATCGACTGGAGGATTGGCCATCAACGTGACGGAGTGTTGATCAGCTGAGGGTGATCCCGCTACCCCGCGTCCGTGCCCTTGCCCGCGTCCGAGATGACCCGATCCCGATGAACGGTACAGCGGCAGCGATCAGATTCTGCACACCCGAAGGCTGGGGCAATCGTCGTCGCCTCGGATCTCACGCCGACTGGGTGCCCGACTCCGTCCTTGCGCTCGCACAAGGGCGTGCCTGGCATCCCCTCCCATCGCGCATACACGAGCGCAGTCTCGATCATTCGGATCTGCTGGAATTGAGTCTGAATTTCAATATGCTAGGCTGATTCCACAATTCGAGGGAGACGACACATGGCCAAGTACGACAACATCCTCGGTGCGGTCGGCCGCACCCCCGTCATTCGGATCAACAAAATGGCGCCCGAAGGCGTGACGCTCTATGCCAAAGTCGAGTCGTTCAACCCCATGGGTTCGGTCAAGGATCGCCTCGCTCTGGGGATCATCGAGGATGCCGAAGCCAGCGGCAAACTCGAGCCCGGGCAGACCGTCATCGAGGCCACCAGCGGCAACACCGGCATCGGTCTCGCCATGGTCTGCGCCCAAAAGGATTATCCCCTCGTTGTCACCATGGCTGAGAACTTCTCCATCGAACGCCGCAAGATGATGCGCTTTCTCGGCGCCAACGTCGTACTGACCCCGGCGTCGGAGAAGGGCACGGGGATGCTGAGAAAGGCGGAGGAGCTCGCAGAGGCGCACGGCTGGTTCCTCTGCCGCCAGTTCACCAACGAAGCCAACGCCAACGTCCACTCGGCGACGACGGCACAAGAGATTCTCGCCGACTTCGCCGGTGAGCGACTCGATTACTTCGTCACGGGTTTCGGAACCGGCGGGACCCTCAAGGGCATCTCGCGGGTACTCAAATCCGAGCGTTCCGACACCAAGGTCGTCGTCTGCGAACCGGACAACTCGGTGATGTTGAATAGCGGTATCGCCCAGACACGCAACGCCGATGGCTCTATCGCCGAGAGTCACCCGGGTTTCCGCGCCCATCTGATGCAGGGTTGGAGCCCGGACTTCATCCCGCAGCTGGCCGAGGATGTCCTGGATCTAGAGTTGATCGATGAGTTCGTACCGATCCCGGGTCACAACGCCATCGAGTGCTCACAACGACTCGCGCGCGAAGAGGGCATCTTCGTCGGGATCTCGGCCGGCGCCACCCTTGCCGGCGCGCTTGATGTCTGCAAGAGGGCGCCCGAAGGCTCCGTGGTGCTGTGCATCCTCCCCGATACCGGCGAACGTTACATGACAACCCCCCTCTTCTTTGATATCGCCGAAGAGATGACCGACAACGAGATCTTGATCTCGAAGTCCACCCCGAGCTATCGCTTCGACGCGCCTTCATCACCGCCCCCGGCTCCCACCGAAGCCCCACGGGTTACCGCGGACGCCGAGGCGTTTGTCGATGAGGTTCTCAACAGCTCCGACGAGCCCGTTGTAATGTTCGCCTTCGAGTGGTGTGAGTTCTGCTGGTCGGTGCGCAAGATGTTCGCCGCGGTCGATATCCCCTATCGGTCCATCGATCTCGATTCCGCCGCCTACCAGGAGAGCGATTGGGGCGGTCAGATCCGGGCGGCGCTCAATGCTCGGTTCGATATCAAGACGATCCCTCAGATTTTTGTCGGCGGCCGCCACCTCGGCGGCGCCACCGAGACCTTCGACGCTTTCAACGAGGGCGAGCTCCAGACCATGCTTTCCTCGAACTCGGTGATCTACAACCGCGGAACGGATATCGATCCCTACTCGCTGCTCCCGACCTGGCTCCACCCGCGTTAACGGGCGTTCACTTGCCGTAGACCAACGTTCCGCCAACGTGACCGAGGGTTGCGATGACCACCATTCCCGCGGCCAGAAGCGCGAGTTCGAGGACCGCCAGAGTGACGGACATGGTCGAACCAAGATCGATGAGCCCGGTGCCGGCCGAGAACGCGGCTCCGGAGGCGTGGAGCGCGATGGCGACTCCACCCAGTGCCAGAAAGAGGACCGAGAACGCGATCTTGAGCCGGATCTGGCGATACGACCGCCGGCGATACCGTCGATTCCAGTCCCACAGCCCGGAGGCGAAGGTCAGAACCGACAAACCGACCGAGAGCACGAGCAGGACGAGGGTGGCATCCGCGACCACCGGCGCACTGTCCAGCAGCGGTTCGATGGCGGGGAAGAATGGCCGCGCCAACGAGCCGGCGGCCAGGAGCACCGCGCCGAGCACCGCGAACGGGTAGAGCCCGATGGGGACATGGGTGGCGAGGGGGTGAATCCTCATTTTCGGCTGGGGCCGGTAGAGCTCGACCTCGAGGACCACCGGCACCGCGTGGCCGTAAACCTCTTCAATGTCGATGACCACACCGCAGACCGGGCAGACCAGCAGCCGGTTCGATCCGGCATCGACCACCGCCAGTTCGAAATGACAGACCGGACAGTTGAAGGTTCTGCCGTAGAACCTCCGCTTGAACTTCTCGGCGATCCTCGCCGTGATTCGACTGAGATCGCCGGACATCAGTGCGCCCCTTCACAGTTGGAATGCAGTACCGAGAGCGCTGAGGCGCCTTCCTGCCTTTGTTTCGTGGCCGAGGAATACTCTGCCGTATTTTGAGGGCTCGAAGCACAGGCAGGAGGGATGCATCGGCGGTCGAATACCACTACAACGGTGAAGGAGTGCACTAATGCACCTCTCTCATCCGCATGAGCTTGCCGACGATGATCATCTTCTGAATTTCGGTGGCGCCCTCGTAGATCTGGTAGATCTTGGCGTCACGGATGAGCTTCTCGGCGGGCATCTCGGTGGTGAAGCCATAGCCGCCGAGGACCTGGGAACACTCGATGGCGGCCTTCATGGCGACATCCGCGGCGAACCACTTGGCCTCGGCCGCCTCACGCGCATTGTCGAGACCCTGATCAAAGAGCCAGGCCGCTCTGTAGGTCAGGTACCGGGCCGCATCGAGCCCGGTCATGATCTCGGCGAGCTTGAACGAGATCCCCTGGTTGGAGATGAGTTTCTTGTCGAATGTGCGGCGCCTTTTGGCGTAGGAAAGGGCGATATTGAGCGCCGCCTTGGTGATCCCGTTGGCACCCGCGGCGACCCCCGGACGGGTGTGGTCGAAGGTCTTCATGGCGATTGAGAACCCATCGCCCTCGTCGCCGAGGCGATTCTTTTCCTCGACCTTGATGTCCTCGAAGGTCACCCGCACGGTGTTCGAGGCGTGCTGGCCGAGGTTGATTTCCTTGGGTCCACGGATGATCCCGGGGCTGTCGGCGGGCACGACAAAGGCGGTCGGCTTGTCGTCGACCCTGGCCAGGACGAAGTACCAGCTCGCCACCGAGCCGTTGGTGATCCACCACTTGATGCCGTTGAGGACATAGTCGTTCCCGATCTTGGTGGCGGAGGTTTTGACCCGCGAGACATCGGAGCCGGCCTCGGGTTCGGTCACGGCATATGCGGAGAACATCAGCTCCTCGGTCATGGGCGCGAGGAAGCGGCGTTTCTGATCGTCGTTGCCGGCGTAGATCACCGGATACTGCGAGAGACCATTGGCGTCGATGGCGGTGGCGATGCCGGAGCATCCGGTGGCCATCTCCTCGAGGACCATGCAATGGTCGAGGACTGAGTGGGGCGACCCGCCGTACTCGGCGGGGACGTGCGGATTCATGAATCCCTGTTTGAAGGCCTCTCGGCAGATCTCGCGGGGAAACTCGCCCGATCGGTCGAACTCCATCGAGTTGGGACCGATGAACTCGCGAGTGAAGGCGCGCCCCCGCTCCACCAACTCGGTCTGTTCCGCACTCGGGCTGAAATCCATCATCTCTCCTCTCGAACATCGATGAGCTTTGCCGGATCCTCGGCGAAATCGGAGACGCAGTCGAGGATGTTGATGGGCGGATCGAAGTCCAAGTCGGGTTTGTAAGAAGTCCCGGCAAGGCTCTGGCGACCGAGGGTGATCCGCAGGCCGAAGGCGGAAAGCCCCAGAACCAGGGCGCAGTTGCCCAGAACCACCACCAAGGCAAGCCAGGAGTCGAGCCGAAGAGGCGTCTGCGATCCGAAGACCGCGACAAGTTCAAAACAAACGAGGACCACCAGGGCAATGGACAACACCAGCTTGATGCGATGGCTCGGCGGCCAGTTGACATACATATGGTTGCGTTCGCTGATCCCCGTGAGGATCGAAGGGAGAGCCATCAGCATGATCCCGACGAGCGATCCACGGAAAAGGAAAGCCCAAATGGTGGGACCAATTCCCGCGATGGTCACCGAGGTAACTTCCAGGATCATCGCCACCGCAGCCAGCGGCGCCAACGCCACGACCGCATGAACCAACATGGAGTGAAGGTGTATCGGACGGTGTTCCACGTCATCTCCCGAATCGACCGATCACCTCGGTCGTTGATTTCTTATTTGATCATATCACCCAGTATAGAATTGAGATATCGTCTCTCTGGAGACGCTCGATGATGAGGTTCAATCGGTGGATGACTCGCCCGCCACTCGCGCGTCCAGATCGAGAAGCCCCGTCCCGCCCCGGGCGATCACGACCCCCGGAGTCGCGCAACTCTATTGCCTCAGCCAAACGGTCAACTCCCGGGAAAGAGCTTGAGGAATGAGACCCGCACAGCGAAATCGCCCTTGCCGGGGCCCGTGAGAGCGTAGCCGAGATCGAAATTCATGATGAGCTGCCAGGGCAGGGTCACCGTCCCACCGACACCGATCCCGGCGAGAAGTTCCTGGTCGAGGCCCGTCTCGAGATTAGTCGCCCACAGGGCATCGACCTTGGCCGTCACCCGGATGAGATCGAGATAATTGACGCCGCCGCTGAGGTGACCGCCGTAAGCCTTCTCCGCCCGCACCAGACCGCTGGGATAGCCGGCCACCGAAGGATCTCCGAAGAGTCCGAAGTCATAGCCGGAGAACCGATCGGTGCCGGCGCTGTCGAGGTACTCGAGCACAAGGCCGATCTTTCGGAAATCTTTCAGCCACCATGATTTGGCGAGATTGACCTTCCACCGCTGGTAGTCCTTCTGATCCGGACTGTACTCGGTGTTGTCGGGCAGACCCCAGAACTCCCAGTTGGCGCGATTGTGATAACTGCCCGCGAGGGTGAGGCGGTAGCCCGATCGGTTGTAGTCGACTTTCGCTCTGAAAACGTTCGTCAGAGTGTCCTGGGGCAGGACGAAGTCTTCGGCGGTGTTGTCGGATTTGAAGAACTGGTGGTAGTCGGCACGGTATTTGAGTTCAAGCGACACGAACTTGGCGAGGGGACGACCGACAAAGAGATTGAACCTACCGGATCGCTGCTTGATCTCTTCATCGGGGACCACCGCGCCATCGCGATAGAGTTCGTCCTTGCCCTTGAAGAAGACGCCGTTGAAGTTGGCCCCCGCATTCCATCGACTGCCCAGGAAGTCTGGGTCCGCGATATTTGCAGAGAGGAATGCCCCGGCGAAAAAGACGTTGACCTGAGCTCCCGTGTCCTTGAGATCGAGGTCGAAGTAGTTGACCCCCGCCAGTGGCAGCGGGTAGTCCACAGATGCGTCCCAAAAGACCCCGGCGACCAGGAAGAGTCGACTCGAATCGAAGTCCTCCTCGACCACCCGTTGACCCTCTTTGTCCTTCGGCAGATAGCGCAGACCATCCTCGGTGTCGCGAACCATGGTGGCATCCGACGCCAACGCCGCCTCACGGTCGGCGTCGAAGTCATCGCCGTTGATCCGGATCGCGGTGAGGCGGGCGTCGACCTCCACCGGAATGGTCGTGTTGAGGATGGAGAAGACCTGTTGGCCGGAGATCCTCATCGGCAGAACAAACGCCTCTTTGGACCACGGCACAAGTTGTCCGTTCTCATCGACCGGGCTGAAGTAATAGGTTTCCTCGTTGGAGAGCACATCACCCTTGAGGCCGACTTGAACCGCCCGCGTCCTCACGTGGGTGTAGACCTCCCGGTCGACCCACACCGTTCCCTGGAAGAGACTCCGGCCGGGAGCGGCCTCGACGGGCTTGAAATCCACAACCCAGCAGTCACGACCATCAACGACGGCGGTCCCGCGCAACCGGAAGGTGTAGTACTTGGAAAACTTGATTTCGATGGGCAGCGACGCCACCTTTTCGGGCTGGATCAATGGGATCTTGGGCATCTTTCGGGAACGCCACTTGACCCCGGCGATGTAGAAATTGGACCAGACCCAGTCATAGGCGCCATCGCGGAAGAAGAAGTCGCCGTCGTACGACAGCTCGATGGAGCCCTGCTGAGCCTGGAACCTGAGGGCGAAACTCCTCGTCGCCTGGTAGTGGCGCAGGCGGCGATCCTGGTCGTCCTCGAAGGCCTGGAGTCTGCGGATGATCTCCTCCACCGGCATCTCCCGGCCGCCGCCGACATCGATCTCCTCGTCGAATCCCTCGAGTTCAGCTGCGCTCGGCCGCTCGAGCCGGAGAAGCACGACATCCGGCGCATCATTGACGACGACGACGAATTCTCCGTCCTTTCGGACACCGGTCACAGCGCGGACCTGACCGGTCTCCAGATCGACCAACTCGGGTGAACGAAGTTCCTCGTCGGGGAAGACCAATCGCAGGCGCTGGTCATCCGGCGACTTCTTGGCCACCACCCGGAGCCCGAGGTCTTCCCGGACAAAGGCCCACGCGCCACCGCTCCCGGTCGGATCCGAACGCGGATCGTGGACCAACCTGCCGCCGAGTTCTTGTGCCGTCACTTTGAATGCTCGCAGATCGAGCGTGACTCCAGCGTCGGGCTCGATGAAGGTGATGGCCGCCCCGGCCGCGGCCCAATAGGCCACCTCGCCCGTCGAAGCCGTCAACTCCTTCGACCAGGGGACGGCATCCACGGCCACCGGTTTGCCAGGGTCGAGTTCCCCCAAGATCTTCATGGCCGACGTGGTTTGCCCGCCTGGAGCGAGCACGAGAACATCGAGATAGGCGGCGATCTCCTCAAGGTACAGCCATTCGAGGGCGCCGCGATCGGTGGGCAACGGGCCGGCCGCGAAACCGGCACCCACCGCCGCCCCCGTCACCACGACCGCTGCTCGTTTGATGAGGTAGCCGTGGTCAGTGGCGGACATTGCGCCGCTCATGGGATGCCAGACCGCCTGGATGAAGACCTCGTCGCCGGAGGCCGTCGCGATCGCCGCCAACTCTCCGAGTTCGCGTTCGAGTCCGTCGAGATTCTCGACAAGCGGCGCCGGGGTTGTAAACACAACCCGCAACCAGGGTGTGGCGCCGGAGGAACGGATCGCTTCGACAGCTTCGATGTCGGCGGTGCCATCGAGGGGCACCGTCCAAGCGACGTAAAGAGCCTCCTCGGC
>RCND010000743.1_pt1 | contig 18706 bp, 22 predicted proteins | sample 2041351 | NCBI WGS metagenome assembly RCND01 (sample SAMN09708230, study PRJNA481090) | Marine sediment metagenome, whole genome shotgun sequencing project. | biome: marine sediment; feature: ocean; material: sediment; isolation source: Sewage treatment plant 12B marine sediment (STP12B) ... | reverse complement strand
GGGTCGATGCTGGTACCGTCGTAATTTATCAGTTCAGAGAAACGGGTTGGTTCGCCGTCTTCCAGTTCCAACAGGCCGCCGAAAATAGATCGTGTGGGTATTCCGTGTTTGAGCAATACTCCATTAAGGGTGACTGAGCATACCGTGCAGAATCCGACGGCACCTTGTGGTACCAGGATATCTCCAATCCGTTCTCCCGGCTCAAGCAGGGAGACCAGGGTTCCCATAGCGTAACCCTGATCGAAAACACGATTGATATTGCCCAGGCGGCTTAGAAGGATTTCCCGACCGACAACGGCGGTATTCACTACTACCGCCCCTCGCCTCAGGGTCAGATCGAAGTCCATGCGGTAGGTCATCGTGTCGATCTTCGTGGACATGTATCCCACTCGATTCATCAGTTGGGTGCCCTTCAGCTCCGTCCTGCCCTTGGTGGTGATAAGCCGTCCCTTTTTCCCATGTGAAATAGTGAGACCTTCAGAATCGAATTGTTTCAAATACAAGCGAACTGTCCTTTCACTTATCGAGTGACCTTTCTCCGACAGTTGCCCGGTAATCTGAACGCTGCCAAGTGCCGAACCATTCTCGGCGAGCAGCCCGAGTATCAGCTGTCGTGTAAGTTCCTTTTTCGTTTCCCGGCTCATATCGGGATTATGAATGGCTTTGTGTACCGATACAATAGAGGGATAAGCGATCCCGGCAAAATTGCCGTTAACTGAAACGCGAAAATTGCAAAACATCGTAAAATATGAGCTTAAAATACACCTGAGGCACCATTTGTGTTAATCCGCATTGACTTGACGGCAATAATGTGCCATAAATACGGCAATAAAATGCCGTTAGGAGGGTGTGATGCTCAATTGGCCGAAAAGCAACGATGCTTTGGGAACGACGAACCGAGGAAATCCCGTGGAATCGGGACTGTGTACACTGTGCCGTTCGGATTGCAAGGGAAAGTGCGAAACCTGGTTGTCCTGCCTGGCCGGGCGGAAACTTCTCTATCCACGTGATTACAGCAAGACGACGTCCGGTTCAAACCATTTTGTCAGTATGGGAGTCGGGTACCATTCTCTGAGGATCCAGGGCTATGCCTACGGATCCAATGGCCTGCCTACAGGGCTCACAGACGATCCGAATGACTGCATTTTCCCCAACGTAAATATCGAAACAAGTTTTGGCGACAAAATAAAGACGAAGTGCCGTATGCCCATCATGACCGGCGCCCTCGGCTCTACGTTCATCGCCGCCCAGTACTGGGATTCATTTGCCTCCGGGGCGGCACTTTGCGGTATTCCCATTGTCGTTGGAGAAAACGTTGTTGGTGTCGATCGTGGTTCTGTTATCAAGGACGGACACATCGATTCCGCTCCGGAGCTGGATCGGCGTATCGAGGTGTTCAACAGATATAGCGATGGGTACGGCACCATTATCGTTCAGATGAATGTGGAGGATACCCGGAACGGCGTTGCCGAGTACCTTATCGAGAAATACGGTGACGGTGTAATCATCGAATTGAAATGGGGCCAGGGGGCTAAGGATATCGGTGGAGAAATCCAGGTGACCGACCTCGAATATGCCCAATTTCTCAAGGACCGCGGTTATGTAGTTGATCCCGATCCCTACGATCCGACGGTCCAGGAGGCGTTCAAAAACCGGGCTATCGAATCATTCGCACGGCACAGTCGCCTGGGAGCTACTGATATTCAATCCACTGACGACCTGGAGAAAGCCTTTAAAGATTCAGTGGTTTATCTGCGAAAGATCGGGTACAAGCGGATCTCCCTTAAAACCGGGGCATACGGCATGGAAACTCTGGCGATGGCAATTCGCTACGCATCAGATTGTGAACTTGATCTGCTTACCATCGATGGTGCCGGCGGCGGCACAGGTATGAGCCCATGGAACATGATGCAGCATTGGGGTATTCCGTCCCTGAGCCTTCATGCGAAGACTTGGGAATATTGTAATGTTCTGGACAAAATGGGCCGGAATGTACCTGACATTTCATTGGCCGGCGGCTTCGCCAGAGAAGACCACATCTTCAAGGCTCTGGCTCTGGGAGCGCCATATGTCAAGCAAGTCTGCATGGGCCGGGCTCCGATGATCCCCGGCTACCTGGGAAGTAACATCCAGGGGGTTTTCCAGCCGGAGAAACGGGCCGGGCTTCATGGCCACTGGGAAGAGTTGCCGACAACGGTGAAGTCCGTGGGCACGTATCCTGAAGAAATTTTTTCTGGATGGGAAGCTGTCAAGAACAAGGTAGGTGAGGCCGCGATGAAAGAAATTCCTTTCGGTGCCGTCGCCATGTACGGTTACGCTGACAAGTTGGCATGCGGCCTGCAACAGCTCATGGCCGGCGCCCGAAAATTCAGCCTTCCGGAAATAAGCCGAAACGACCTGGTTTCGGCGAACCTGGAGACCGCCGATGAGACAGGTATTCCTCATATGGCAGTCGCTGGAAATGAGGAGGCCCTGGCCATTCTGAAGAAGTGATTCACGTAGCCCAGTAAGGAGATACGACGAAGGCGACTACTCTCAGATGAAATGTTTTTTCGCAATTTCCTATTCTTTTACCTACACTTTATACAATAGTGTAAATAACGCACCGTATCCGGTGCCGGTAATGCCGGAGGGGTAAATGGAGAAAGCGAATCTTGTACGAAAACTGAATGTGAAGAGAAATCGTGCCCGTTTAGGTGGCGGTGAGCAGCGAATCGAAGCACAGCACAAAAAAGGTAAGTTAACGGCCCGTGAAAGAATAAAAATCCTGCTGGACCCTGACAGTTTTGAAGAATTTGATGCTTTTGCTATTCATCAAAGCCACGATTTCGGCGTTGACTCGGAACATATCTTCGGGGACGGCGTGGTAGTCGGCTTTGGTACAATAGACGGAAGAATCGTCTACGTTTACGCACAGGACTTCACAGTTGCAGGCGGATCGTTGGGCAAAGTCCACGCAGAGAAAATCTGCAAGATAATGGACATGGCTCTTAAGGTAGGTGCCCCTGTAATCGGACTTCCTGACTCAGGCGGTGCACGCGTTCAGGAAGGTATCGATTCTCTGGCCGGTTACGGCGAGATATTCATGCGCAATGTATCGTCTTCGGGGGTGATTCCCCAGATCTCCGCCATAATGGGGCCCTGTGCGGGCGGGGCGGTTTACTCTCCTGCCATTACCGATTTCATTTTCATGAACAAACAGTCGAGCTACATGTTCGTTACCGGCCCCAAAGTGGTTAAGACCGTTCTCAATGAGGACGTAACCAACGAAGAACTCGGCGGCGCAATGGTTCATGCATCCCGCAGCGGTGTGGCCCAGTTCATGACTGAGACAGAAGAAGATACGCTTCTTCAGATTCGCAGCCTTATGGGCTACATCCCATCCAATAACCTGGAAGAGCCGCCGTACGCTGTTCCGAAGGATATCGCCGAAAGGCGATGTGAAGAATTCAACACCATTATTCCTGATAATCCCAGTACACCCTACGATGTTCTGGATATAGTTAACCGGATTGTTGACGATGGCCAGTTCCTGGAGGTCTCCAAAGATTTTGCGAAAAACCTGGTGGTTGGTTTTGCCAGGATGAATGGGCACCCGGTCGGAATTGTTGCCAACCAACCGAACTACATCGCTGGAGTACTTGATATAAACTCTTCGATAAAAGGCGCACGGTTCGTCCGGTTCTGCGATTCGTTCAATATTCCTCTGCTGTTTTTCGAGGATGTACCCGGGTTCCTCCCGGGCACAAAGCAGGAACATGCCGGGATTATCCGAAATGGAGCGAAGCTGCTTTATGCAATAGCTGAGGCGACTGTCCCGAAGATTACCGTGATACTCAGGAAAGCCTATGGAGGCGCCTATATAGTCATGAACAGCCGCCACTTGAGAGCCGACGTTGTTTACGCCTGGCCCACTGCAGAGATTGCCGTTATGGGTTCCTCGGGTGCTGCTGAAATTATTTTCAGAAGGGCAGCAGGTAAAACAGAAAATCCGGATGAATTCATGGCGGAAAAAGAAGCGGAATATAAGGATAAATTCAGCAACCCCTATCGTGCCGCGGAAAAGAGCTACATTGAAGACATCATCGAACCCGCCGCAACCCGGATTCGGCTAATTCGAACACTGGAGATGCTTTCAGGGAAGCGTGATTCGAATCCCCCGAAAAAACACGGTAATATTCCGCTGTGATGGGTAGCATAGCGAAGAAAAGATACTTCCTGATTTTTGTGATCCTTCTTTTTGGAATGATCCATTCTTTAACTGCAGATGAACTGGTCTCTTACGATCCGTCGTGGACATTGCACGAGCTGGCCGCGTCCGAATCTATTCCGGTGAAACAGCTGGCGGCAAAGCTTGATCAGGACCTCAAACTTGTTCAGGGTCGAGGGCTATCGGATCTCGGTATTTCACAACAGAACGCCTCCGAAGCTATAGCACTCTACCGCGAAGATGAAGGCCGGATGGTCGGAAACATCGTAATCACTGGAATGTTAATCGTTTTTGTGAGCCTGGTCGTGGTTGCGTTTTTTATAAGTCTTTTCAAGCATGTACACCTTTTTGGTGGTACCCGATCCGGACGCAAATCTCGATCAGTGAATACCTCCGGAGTTTCAATCACATCAAAAGGCGATATGAGCGAACGGTCTATTGCGGCGGTAATAACTGCGATATTTCTCCACGAAGAAGAGGTGGATTCTGAGAATCGCCTCTTGCTGACCTGGAAACGTACCGCCACCAATTTTTGGAAGATCGGTGGCGAGATGCCGAACTCATCACATTACGCAAGCAGAAGGGGCCGTAAATGAAATCGTATGACTTTAAGGTGGATGGTCAGTCATTCACAGCACGTATTATCGAATATACAGATACAAAGGTTATTGTTGATCTGAACGGCAATAACTATGAAGTGGAAATGACCTCTGATACATCAGAGGCTCCAGTTGCGGCTCCAGCTCCACAACGGTCTGCACCGACTCCCCGGAATCCGGCAAAAAAGCCGAAATCGCCACCGACAGCCGGAAGATCCGGTTCGGGAGCCGTAAGCGCGCCGATTCCGGGTGTCGTGAAGCAGATAATGGTTTCCGTCGGCGATCAGGTAAAAAATGATACGGTTGTTCTCCTGCTGGAGGCGATGAAGATGGAAAATCAGATTACCGCCGGTGTAGATGGAACGATCACCCAGATAGCTGTCGATTTGGGAGATTCAGTCGATGATGGTCAGTTGCTTGTTCAAATCGAGGCTTCATAGTGAATGAGTTTCTCGATTTTTTGAGCACGACGGGAATTTATCAATTCGATTACAAATCCGGCATTATGATACTAATCGGCATAGTTTTTATTACCCTTGCAATTACGAAAGATTATGAACCGCTGCTGCTGGTACCAATAGGATTCGGTATCATTCTTGGTAATATGCCCGGTGTGTTTGGTGTCTATTCCACGAATTCAGTAATGAGTACCCTCTATTTCGGTGTGCGAAGCGGCCTTTATCCCCCCTTGATATTTCTGGGTATCGGAGCGATGACCGATTTTTCAACACTCATATCCAATCCAAAACTTATTCTGCTGGGAGCGGCGGCACAGCTCGGCATATTTGCCACAATGATTGGAGCTTATCTGCTTGGATTTACGGTAATTGAATCCGGAGCAATAGGGATTATCGGAGGAGCAGACGGACCAACCTCCATTTTCCTTGCCACCAAGCTCGCGCCGCAGCTTCTGGGGCCTATCGCCATTGCAGCATATTCGTACATGGCTCTCGTACCGGTTATACAGCCTCCGATCATCCGGCTCCTGACGACAAAGAATGAACGGGTTATACGGATGAAGACGCCGCGTTCGATTTCGAAACGAGAAAAGATTCTGTTTCCCATCATCGCTTTTATTGTCACAGTGATTATCGCACCCGGTGCTGCGATTCTGCTCGGCATGCTATTTTTCGGGAACTTATTGAAGGAGTCCGGCGTAACCGAGCGCCTGGCCGAGTCGGCCCGGCACGCATTAATTGACATCGTCACGATCCTGTTGGGACTGGCAGTTGGAGCGAGCACCCAGGCCGAATATTTCCTGACGCCGAGTTCTGTTAAAATCTTTGTTCTCGGAGCATTCGCGTTTTCGGTAGCCACTGCAACCGGTGTGCTTTTTGCCAAGCTCATGAACCTTTTCCTGAAGCAGAAGATAAATCCGATGATCGGCGCTGCAGGGGTCTCGGCGGTACCTGACAGTGCCCGGGTCGTTCAGCAGCTCGGACAGGAATATGATAAGGGAAACTTTCTGCTCATGCATGCCATGGCACCCAACGTTGCCGGTGTTATCGGGTCCGCTGTTGCGGCCGGTGTGCTGCTGGGAATACTCGGAGGGTGAGGTATGGGGGCCTTCATATAGGCCTCCGGAAGGTACCGTAGTTTTCACACTTCGGTTGGCAGCAATTCTTGAACAGCTAATCCTCAGACTTATCAATAAAATCCATTGTGTTCTCAATCCGTTCACATTTCAGAACTAAATTGGCAATTAGTATTCGTGAACAGAGAAGTTCGATGACTCGAAAATCAAAAAGGTTACTCGGAGCCACTGTTATACCGGGCCTGATAATTGCAGGACTCGTATCGTGGTTCCATATCTTCGCACCCGATGAAGCCGGTGCTTCCACCAATGTAAACGATGTCGAAATTGTGGAAGTTGAGATCCTTGTGAAACAGGAAGGAATCGAAATCAGCGGCAACATCGAACCGGTCAACTCTGCTAATCTGGCCTTTCCCATCGCCGGATACATCGATGCTATCTATGTGGAAGAAGCTGACCTGATCGAAGCAGGCACTGTCCTCGCCCTTCTGGGGGACAGTCAGCAGCGCTACAACCTGGCCAGCATCGTAATGGAAATCGACACCGAGAATGTCACGGATACCAAACGGAACCTCGGCCTCCCTCGAGGATACACAGTTGAGCAGTGCCATCTCCGGATTGGTAACTTCGGTAGACGCCGAAGTCGGTGATTACGTCACCGCCATTACAGCCGGAGCCAGCGCCGATGTCGTCGTACGGGTTATTGATCGCTCCGCCATGACCGCGTTAGTGGAAGTGGATGAACTGGATGCTCCCTATCTGGCGATCGGTCAGAAAGTCCTATTCCAGCTCGATGCCTATCCTGATCTGGAAGTGATCGGCGAGGTCTCCCTGGTTCCTCTGGAAGCCAGGACGACAACACAGGGAATAGCCGTTCTGGATACGGAAGTGACAATCCTCGATCCGCCTGAAGAAATCCTGCCGTATTTCACCCTCGCCGGCGAAATATTCCTGGATGACTCCGAAGCGGTCCTTCTCATTCCCGAAGATGCCGTCATCACCCGGGGAGACAGATCCTGTTTGAAGCAGCCGCCCTCACCACTATGGGAGGCGCCCTGGGGTGGAGTTTCTCGGTGAACCTGTTCGCTGTAATCGGAGCTGTGGCTTTTTCGGCTCTGGTGGGAACCTTCTTCGGTCTCTATTCCGCAGCCCGGGCGAGTAAGCTCAAGCCGGTGGCGGCTCTGGCCTACGAATAATCCGGAGATAGAACAAGCTAGAACGTATATCCGAGACGTGCTGCGAACTTAAAAGCGTAAGTAGATCCGTTTACAAGTTCTTTAATTCTCGCCCCGGTAAACGGCGGGGTGATTTGTGACAGTGGAATATCGTTCTGATACCAGTCGATAGAAAGATCCATGGTCATAAACCCCGGACCGACGCGGGCCACAGGAAATCGCGCACCTCCAGTGAAGGCAAGGGAAGCAACCCCGTCATTTGGATAAGCGCTGACATACTTCGAATCGTCTGCAGGGATGGTCATCCCCTGAACTATAAAACTCACACCCGGTCCAATGTAAAACCACCAGATTTTATACAATATATAGAGGTTGATGTTGAGATTGCCATAATCAAATCCGTAGTCAACGGTGGACTTGAATCCGATTCCCAAAACCGGGTTCGCATTAAAATCGGCCTGCAATCCGCCGGTGAAATGCCACTGGTATGCGCTGAATCCGACACCGGCATTCACCGTGAACTGAAAATTGGCGAGCAGGTAACTCGGTTTCTCTGTTTCCCCGATGGTACCTTCCTTCGTCTCCGCACTGAAAACCGCAAATGAAACAATGCAAAGCAAAAATATCGTAACTGTGAAACGATTACGGCGCATATATCATATTACCTCTTGGCGAATAGAAGCGAAAGACTATCACACATCTGTCCTGGATTACAGAAACGTCACCCAATCAAAAAAGGTCCAACCGATTCTTTGTTCTATCAGGCAATCTGATACTTGTATATTATATATTAGATTCACACTCGGTTCATATATATTATAGATACTATGTATTAAGGAGTATTAAATGAACAAGAAAATAATTCTTATCGGCTTTTTCATGATTGTCACGATAACCATGGGCGTCAGTGTTTGGGCCAACGGCCCGGATAATGACAGCCACGCTATCTGTGATGACTGTCAGTCACTGATCGATTCGGTTGATCCTGCAGCTTTAAGCGACACGGAGATATCCGGCCTTCTATTGATGCGGGAAGAAGAGAAACTCGCGCGAGATGTCTACATCTATTTATATGACATCTGGGGCCAACGTATATTCTCCAATATCTCCGGCAGCGAGCAGACTCATATGGACCAGGTAGCCCTCCTCCTCGAGGCGTATGAATTGGAGGATCCCATCAGGAACGAATCAGAATACGGAGTATTCGCAAACGATGTCCTGGCCGGTCTGTACCGGGACCTGACAACCCGGGGGGAAGAATCCCTGGAAGAAGCTCTCGCTGTTGGGAAAGCCATAGAAGTCCTGGATATCGACGATCTTGAGAAGCTGATGTCTGAAACGGATGAACAGGCAATCCTTATGGTTTATGAAAATCTGCTCAATGGTTCCCGGAATCACCTGAATGCATTCGAGCGGCAGCTGGATCGGTTTGCAGGTTAATAGACCCCTGTTTTCCGTTGGAATCGTCTCAGAATTCTATACCCGCAATGTAGGCATGCAGGTTAGAGTTCTGAGACAACCAGGACCGGTAATTCAATCAGCAAAACTATCGGTCTGATTCTATATGGATCGATTTAGAGTTGCAATTCGATTCCAGATCCGAAAGCTGCAGGCTCAGGGCCGTCGATGACATGAACAACTCCGCCAGCGATGCAGCCAGACTGATCATCATCGAGACAAGGCTGACGGCGAAGATGATGTCACCGGCCACCTCAAAATCAAAAAATAGCAGGGCCATGGTGACGACGCAGAGCAGCAGCGACGACACGCCGAAGATTTGCATGAATTTAATCAGGGCAATCCGGCGTTGGAGATTGAGAATCTGTCCCATGACGATACCCGTTGGATCATCGGCGTACTGGCCATGGAGTTGTCTGATGAGATTGGCCAGTGCCAGAAAACGATTCGTATAGGCCAGAAGCAAAAGAGAAAGGGCCGGAAAGAGCAGAGCCGGTGTAGTGAGATCCAACATGATTCCTCCTTCATTGATTATACTGAATCCAGGGCTTGATTTGTCCTTGAAGGCGGAAACTCATGTTCCGAACGATCTTATTCGAATGGCTGCAAGGTGCCCATTTCTATCGTGACTTGCACCAGGCGGCTATCGAACACCTTCCCTCTGGTGCCGGTAAAAACTGGATTGACCTCGGCTGCGGCCCCGGCTTGTTCACCCGCCTCGCAGCGTCCCGAGGGTATGATGCTTCAGGCATCGATCTGGATCCGGCTATGGTCCGATCTGCTGAGCGGATTGCCCGACGAAAACGATCGAAAGTGGCTTTCGAAGTTGGCGACCTTTCCTACCTGTCCGGGCGGATGGCAGACGTCATTTCGGCAGCATCACTGCTCGCTGTACTTCCCGATCGAACAGAAGCTCTGAGAATTATGTGGGAAAGCGTTCGAAACGGCGGTTCCCTGATAATCCTCGAACCAACCAGGTTGATGACTGTGGAGAACGCACGACGAGTGATGCACACCGGCATACCGAGGAAAAGAATCCGAGCTCTTGAAATGTGGGCTCGTGCCCGGGAGGGTCATACGGTGCCTGAAGATATCCTTGAGTCAGTTCCGGGTCTGAAAACCCGACTGGAGTTTCTGGACGGTATGGTGGTAGCCTGGATCTTCAACAGGAACGACGAATAGGTCTGATTCTTTCGTCATGATGAGGCGGATACCAGATCTAATGACGATTCTGAAATAAGACCGGCGATAAAATTTTCAAAACCATGCTCCCGGAAGAAATCAGGCAATGCCAACGACGGTATCCTGCGGTCGCTGATTGCATCAATCATTTTTCGGTTGAAGGGAAGCTTCATTACCACTGGTATATGTTCCTCTTTGCAGAAGGCCTCAATCTTCCTGGTCATTTCGGCTGAGATGTCACACTTATTGATGACTACCGAGGCCGGAATTGAAAGGCTGTCCACCAACTCGCTTACCCGGACCAGGTCGTGGTAGGCCGACATGGAAGGTTCGGTAACAATTACAGCCTGTCGGGTGTTGGTTAAGGACGAGATAACACTACAGCCGATGCCGGGAGAACCGTCGATGAGTATGTAGTCCGATTTCTGTTCTTGAGCCAGAACCCTGCTTTGCTCCCTGACGGTATACACCAGTTTTCCAGAGGCTTCTTCCCCGGGCATCAACCGGGCATGAATCATCGGTCCGTAAGCGGTGTTTGCCCTGCTTGAATAACCCACAACTGCGGGTTCCATCGTAATCGCATCTACGGGACAAACATGGGCGCATACACCGCATCCCTCACAACGGCATTCCCGAATGAACGGCGCGCTGCCGTCGGGATTGTCGATAACTGCATCAAAACGGCAATAACTCCGGCAATGTCCGCAATCGATACAGAGACTCTCATCGATATGAGCCTTGTTCAATCCGATGAAATCCTCCCGTGATATTTCTTCGGGATTCAGAAGAATATGAAGATCCGGAGCATCAACATCGCAATCTGCAATAATCGGGTTTACAAAGAAGGGGATGACCGAGGCTAAAAGGGAGGTTTTGCCTGTTCCCCCTTTGCCAGAAATAAAAACAATTTCGTTCATACTGTTACTCCCGGATAACCCGCTGCGTTTAGAATAGTTTCCGCCAATGAGGTAAATAGTTCTGTCCTGCTATCCGTGTCCCCTTCGATCCTGCCAGCGGCGTAGTCTTCCGCCAAGCTGCGGTCGAAGGGTATTTCTCCGAGAATCGTGATGGATTCTTCACGACAATAATCATAGATTTCCCGGTTCCCGATTCCCGCTTTGTTAATGACAACAGCAAATGGAACCCCCAGCTTACGGAGCATTTCGACGGCCATCGCCATATCACTCACTCCGAAGGGAGTCGGTTCGCCCACAAGTAAGGCGAAATCCGCATGATCCACGGCGGCTACCGCCGAACAGGCCGTTCCCGGAGGACCGTCAATCCAGACAACAGAATCACTGGAGATTTCCCTCAATTTCCGGATGATACCGACACCCGAATACTCACCGACATTCAGGCTGCCGCTAACAAATGATCGGCTGCCGACACTGCCACATACAATTTTCCCGATAGGCCGTTCCCTGTAGGTAATCGCATCCTCCGGGCAGACCAGAGCACAGCCGCCGCAACCGTGACAGCGCTCGGCCATCGGTATCGTGGCTTTGGTGGTGGATAGAATTGCGTTGAACGCGCAGAAGGAAGCGCAGGCACCGCAATGGGTACATTTATCTTCGTCGATTTCCGGGTATTCGGAGTGAAAGGTTTTCACTCCGTCCCAGGCAACATGGAGGAAGATTCCGGCATTGGGCTCCTCTACATCACAATCGAGTAGCGTCGACCCTTCCCCGGAGAGAAAGAGCCTTGTGGCCAGGGTTGTTTTGCCGGTACCGCCCTTACCGCTGACAATAGAAATCTGCATGTATTACCTCAGACCCGATGAAGACCCTGGTGTACTGGTTTTTCAACCACCACCTTCAAAGATCCGTTTTTCCAGGCCTCAACGGCCTCGTCAACGGTTTTACATTCACCCTGATCCCAGAGCTTGATTCCCAGACTCTTTCTGGCTTCTTCTGCTTTGGGCCCAAGATGCGGAGCTATAATTCCTTCGACATTCCGGTCGGCCAGAAGCTGCACAGCTCCAATCCCCGCCGAGCTGGTAGCCAGCTGCATTGGATTCCCGAGAATCTCAATACGGTGGCCGTTTTCGGAGTCTATCAGGCAATACTTTTCGGCCCGGCCGAATCGTTCGTCCAGGGAGAGGGGCTCATTGTCTCCCCGGACACAAAATGCGAGGGTCACCAGGATCCGCCGCGGCGGCCCATACCCCGGCCTCTGCCTAATCCCATACCTCTGCCGAGGCCACCCCCGGCACCGTTTCCCCGGCCAAAACGCCTACCCGGACCACCGCCAAATCCGCGTCCGAGACCCCGTGCAGGTCCTCTGGGACCGATAAATCCGATCCGGTTTGTTTCCTCTGTTTCGATATCCCGAGTACAATTGCCCAGGCCTCTTCCGGTCATTGGTCCCTTTTCGTCAGGACCTCTTCCATTACCTCTCATCATTCACCTCCTGGGTTATGATTCTCTTAATCGCAGTCGCCTTCGTGTTGACTGCAAATACTTCCACTTGATTCCAGATTGCCGTCCAGAAAAATCTTCAGCATGTCTGAGATTGAACCCGAGGCGCCCAGTATCACGTCGATATTACGCTCTTTGAATAAGGAAACGGCATGTCCCCCCATACCCCCGGTAATAATGGTGTCTGCACCCTGTTCGGCCAGAAATGCCGGAAATACTCCCGGGGCATGTGCCGGCGGGTCTATCGAGGCTCTGGAAATCTCCTTCCCGTCCCGGGTGTTTATCATGACGAACTTCCGGCAATGGCCGAAATGCTCCTCCACCGTTTTTCCATCGTTACTCGGGATCGCGATTGTCAGCTCTTTCATGTTCTGTTTCCTCCATTTCTTCAAATTCTCTAGGTTCGAAACCGTCTACCAGGACCAGCATTTTCTGATTCAGGAGAGCATCCACCACCTTGGCCCTGGCCTTCACCAGGAGTCGCTGAACGGTACCTCGGGATATCCCCATGGCTTCTCCGGCCTCTATCTGCTGCTTTCCTTCCAGATCGCAGTGCCGAAGAGTCTCAAACTCATCGAGAGTGAGTACAACCTGCTCCAACATATGGCCGGGAATCCCCATGGGCTTAAATCCCCGCCGTCCACCCAGCCGCCGGCATTGCCGGCCCTTTCTGTGGGGCATTTGCATCTCCTTTGTGCATATGCACGTTTAAAATATATTCCCGTTGTGTGCATATGTCAATAGGCTTTGTAATTCCCGACCACCTTTTTCGGGTTGACGGCGACTCCCGGCGGTTCAGAAATGATACATATTGTTGACTTGCGAACAATCGAAAACTAGAATCAACCAATGCTCTTGAGTGAACGGCATTCCCCGTATGCTGATATCAAATTGTCGTTCTCTAAAATCCGATATCGCCCATACAATATTCTCTCAATCATCCTCATCGTAGTACTCGCTTTTCTTGTTCTTTTTCCTCTTGTACAGATCATTGTCACTTCTCTCACATATCAGAGTAACGACCTCCGGCTGGTACGGGATGCCCGGGTGGGCACATTCACACTATTTCATTACAGCCGGGTTTTTGTAGGCCGGCTTGCCCAGGCACTCTTCTACAAGCCATTCCTGAATTCTCTGTTCATCGGATTGGGAGTGACGCTGCTTTCGATGCTGTTGGGAACCATACTGGCATTCATACTGGTTCGAACTGACATACCCTATAAGAGTTTTTTCAACTCAGTTATTGTCATCCCTTATATGATGCCGTCCTGGGTAATGGCTCTTGCCTGGCAGTTGATTTTCCGGAATAACAGGATCGGCGGAGCCACCGGAATGCTCACTTCATTTTTTGGTATTGAAGCTCCGGACTGGGTTTCCTATGGGGCGTTTCCCATCATCATCTGCCTCGGTCTTCACTATTACGCATACGCATATCTGCTGGTATCCGGAGCTCTGGCGACGATCAATTCCGAGCTGGAAGAGGCGGGCTCACTTTCCGGTCTTAAACGCTTGCAGGTAATGAGGAAAATCACGTTCCCTCTCGTTCTGCCGGCACTGGGCTCTTCCTTTGTACTCACGTTCTCCCGGAGTATGGGAACCTTCGGAACACCGGCTCTGCTTGGTCTTCCTGTTCGATTCTTTACAATACCAACCCAGATATATGCGTCAATCAACTCCCGGAATATCGGTGACAGCTTTGTTCTGGCATTGGTTCTTGTTGTATTGGCGGGGCTTGCCATATACGTGAATAGCCGAATTATCGGAAAACGGAAAAGTTACGTCACCATGGGCGGTAAAGGATTCCGGAATCGTCTGAATAAACTGGGTTCCTGGAAAGGTCCTGTTACAACTGTGGTATTCGTATTCCTGTTCTTTGTTATTATCGTCCCGGTCGTTTTACTCGCCTGGAATACATTCATGATGAAGACCGACGATTACTCTCTGGCAAACCTCACCACCCACTACTGGGTGGGCAGGAGTGATATCGGTATTGCCGGGGGACAGGCCGGCATATTCAGAAATCCGGGAATCTGGAAGGGTGTACGGAACAGCCTCCAGCTTGGAGTTTCGGCCGCTGTAATTAATGGTTTTGTGGGCCTGCTCATCGGATATGCTGTTGTGAGGGGGCGGGGTACTCGCATATCAAAGTCCCTGGAAGCTGTATCTTTTGCGCCCTATGTTTTCCCGAGTATTGCGATGGGCGCAATCTACCTGGGTATGTTTGCCCGGCGAATCGGCCCGATTCCAGCTCTATATGGGACGTTCGCTCTGATTGTCCTGATTGTCGTTGTAAAGAATATGCCATTCTCATCCCGCACCGGTATCAGTGCGATTCTCCAGATTGATAAGTCGCTGGAGGAAGTTGCACAACTGGAGGGACTCCGATGGTTCAAACGATTTCGGATGATAATATTCCCTCTGGCCCGGAGTGGTTTCTTCTCAGGAATGATACTCACCTTTATCACAGCAATGCGGGAACTCTCGTTGATAATCCTGCTGGTTACACCGAGCACCCGTGTGCTGACTACCATAATCTTCGCCTATAACGACCAGGATCAGGTGCAGCATGCCAACGGTGTCACGCTGATATTGCTGGTAATCATTGTGAGTGCAAATTTTATTGTCAGGAAGTTCTTCGGTTCGAAGAGCGTCCTTGGTCTTAAGGAATCCTGATTGCCATGAGCAATCTATATAATAAGGAGTAATAGTATGAAAAGTCGATTTATTGTGGTTTCCCTTGCGTTGCTTTTCCTCTTCACTGGTTTCGCCTTTGGTATGGCGGCCACCGAAGAGGCTATGGACTATCCGCCTGAGATGGATACCTGGCTTCAGGAAGCCAAGCTGGGACCCTATGAAGGTATGCAGGACTGGGATGAGATTATCAGTATGGCGAAAGAAGAGGGCGAAGTGGTTGTGTATTCCTCCTCCTCCCGCGTTGCCACCGTTGCTGCTCTCTTTCAGGAAGTATACCCTGAAATCACCGTAACATCCTTCGACCTGGGTTCTGTCGGCACTGTGGAAAAAACTATCAGTGAGCAGGAAGCGAATCTGTTCAATGCGGACCTTATTACTACCGGCGGCTCGGGTCAGGTTATTCATGATCTATTGGGTAAATTCCGCCTGGTTAATTTTGTTCCCAGCATGTATGTGGATCAGATTCCCGAAGAAATGCGGGAACCGCTGCTTTACCGGATCGTTGAAGGCTATGTACTGATGTACAACACCGAAGTCTATCCCGATGCACCGCCGATTTCGAATGTCTGGGAAATTACTGAAGAAGCCTGGCGGGGCAAAGTGGTTCTCAAAGACCCCCTTGCATCACTTACTAATATGATGGGTCTATGGACAATGGTGCAGCATGCCGATGAGTTGGCTGCCGCCTACAAAGATTTTGCCGGTAAAGATATCGAACTTCACGAGGGAGTTCCAGACGCCGGATACGAATTTATTTACCGTCTGTTGCACAACGATCTGATTATCCTCAGCTCGGGCAGCAAGGTTGCCAAAGCCTCGGGAGAAGTAGGGCAGGACGCACCTCCCATATCGATTACCGGATATACCTACATTCGATACAACGAGTCCAAGGGTTATGTGAATGGAATCGTTACACCGTTAACACCGTTCGAAAATATCATTACTCCGGTGTACACAGGGATTGCCCGACAGGCCCCGCACCCCAATGCTGCCAAACTGTTCACGGCATTTCTTCTGGGTAATATCGACATGACGGCGGACACAGTTCTGACTCCACCGTATGATGAGGGTGAAAGTGCAAATATGCTCCAGGGTTTGGCTCCGTACTACGAGCCGGGATCTCGCAGCCCGAGGGACACTGTACCTCTGGCCCCTGGTGGAGAGGCCTGGTTTGATCTGGACAGTTGGACTGTCGATCCTGATTTCATGTGGTTCGAAGGACTGAAGGTTCAGGATTTCTGGACTCAGGAAGCTGGAAACTAAAGGATTCTTCTTGAACGGTATAGTACTTAATCAAGTAAAGAAATCGTACAGCGGGGTTCCCGCTGTACGGGATCTTTCTCTCGACATCAGGGAGAAGGAATTTCTCACCCTTCTCGGGCCCTCAGGTTGTGGCAAGACAACGACACTGCGCATGATCGCCGGTTTGGAAGACGCCGATGATGGCGAGATAATTGTCGGAGATACGACTTACTATTCACGGGCAAAAGGCATTTATGTACCGCCTGAAAAACGTCACCTGGGGTTCATATTCCAGAGTTACGCCCTGTGGCCTCATATGACGGTTCGAAAAAATATCGCTCTTGGACTGGAAAATCGGAAATTGATGAAGAGTGAAGTAGAGGAAATCGTTGCAGGCGCCCTCGGCAAAGTCCAGCTTACCGGCTATGACGCCCGGTATCCGTCGGAGCTATCCGGCGGGCAGCAGCAGCGGGTTGCCGTGGCGAGAATGATCGCCTCCGAGCGGCAGATATTCCTTATGGACGAACCTCTTTCCAATCTGGATGCTATGTTGCGCACTGATATGAGGGCTGAGCTTAAACGCCTGCATCACGAACTGAATGCCACAACGGTCTATGTAACTCACGATCAGGTGGAAGCTCTCACGTTATCAGATCGGATTGCCGTTATGGATTCCGGCCTTCTCAGACAGATCGGTACGCCGGAGGAAATCTACAAGAAACCGGCAGATCTTTTTGTCGCATCTTTCGTCGGCAGCCCGCGCATTAACGTAGTTCCGGGTGAGATAAAGAAGGACACAGACGAATTTTATTTCACGAATGGCGACTTGAATGTGAAACTTGTCAATCCACCGGATCATGACGACTCGAAAGTTGTCTTAACGATTCGACCGGAAAATGTAACTGTGAGCAGAAAGCAAACCGTTAACTCCCACCGATGTCGAATCTACTCGGTGCTGCCCGCAGGGTCTGAGACAATAATTGCCGTTAAAACCGGAGAGACAACGGTTACTCTCAAGGTGAACGGATTCACGGATCTGAAAGTCGATGATGAATTGTGGATGGATTTTGACCCGAGTCAGGTTAACTTCTATGATCCTGAAAGCGAGATGTTGCTGTCTTGAGTACTCCCGAAAATGCAGTCTCCCCAACAACGCTGAAGATTGTCGTGATAGCGGGAGTACGTGGATCCGGGAGAACCCTTGCTCTGAGGCTCCTGGAAGATCTCGGTTATACGGGAATTGACAATCTCCCTCCCACGGTTCTTCCCCACATAGTCGAAGACTCACTGAAACATGAACATGACAAGTTGCTTGTCGTTGTAGCAGAAACCCGGACCTCAGAATCAGTTTCGGAGCTCCGGAAAGCGATCGATAAACTCAGACAAAAACCTGTTACAGTCTCCGTTCTGTTCCTTGATGCCAGCGAATCGACATTGCTGGATCGACTGGGTTTTATATCCGGAAACACAGGTAATCCCGAAATTTCTTCAATGAAATCCGAGCTCATGGAAAACCGGGAGTATACAATGGCGCTTCGCGAAACTGCCGATGTAGTTCTGGATACCTCATCGGTATCGCCAATAGATCTGAAAGAGCGGCTTGCGGTAGCGGTAGAAGGCCGATCCCTTGCCAAAACCATGACTCTAGAGATCAGTTCCTTCGGTTTCAAATATGCCGCATTCACCGGCGACCTTGTTTTTGATGTTCGATTTATTCCGAATCCCTACTACATCAGTGAGTTACGTCCGCAGACTGGAAAAAACCCAGCCTGTGCAAAATATGTTTTCAGCAACCCGGAGGCTCTTCTTTTTGTCGACAAAACAACTGAACTCGTTAAAATGCTCATCCCGGCTTATATTACACAAGGGCGTTCCACTCTCCATATCGGCATCGGTTGTACCGGTGGACAACACCGTTCGGTTGCCGTTGCCGAGGCACTCGGTCGGTCACTCAAGCCTTTTGCGGGTTCCCTCAGCGTAAAGCACCGCGAACTCCCGCTGTAACTATTCTTTGATTCTGCGCCAGCTGATACCGAACCGAATCGAGGAGGTCCAGGCGGAACCGTCCACCATACCTGAACCTGATACGAATACCAGGGGATTCCAGCCTGACTGCCAACCGAAATGGAATGCGGAACCTTCAGTCCGGTTAGTTTCGAAACCGAAATCAAACGTCAGCCCGATAGCTCCCTGGG
>RCND010000795.1_pt1 | contig 18741 bp, 11 predicted proteins | sample 2041351 | NCBI WGS metagenome assembly RCND01 (sample SAMN09708230, study PRJNA481090) | Marine sediment metagenome, whole genome shotgun sequencing project. | biome: marine sediment; feature: ocean; material: sediment; isolation source: Sewage treatment plant 12B marine sediment (STP12B) ... | reverse complement strand
ATCGACCCAACCGATGGTAACCTTTACATCTAAGTCTTTGGGGTCGATATTAGTACCCATACCGTCTTCAGTGTCGTTCAATAGATTTGTACCATAGGTATAGTTTTTAGGCACCATAGCCCAATCAGATTTGTCGCCATCGATACGGGGCATTTGATTTCTGGGGAATTGAAAAACCTGAAACACTTCTCCGTTTCTTGCCGTATTGTAGGGTGGGTGATCTTGAGTATATGTTATTGCACAAGTGCCCAATAGAGCACACATAAAAAACAATCGAAACTTGCTGCCATTTAGAAAATTCATAGTCTATTCTTTTATCAAAACCTACAACCGATAGATTCGATCTGCGTTTTTATGATAGATTTTATGCAATTCTTCGTCTGAAAATTGATCGGTTATTTTTTCAAAAGCACTTGACCAACTTTTATAAGAACCTGCCCGCAACACAAAGGGCCAATCGCCGGCGTACACCAAACGGTCCATTCCAAATTTTTCGATACAATAAAGTATGTAAGGTGCAATCTTTTCAGTAGTCCAATCTTTTCCAAAACGGGTAATGATACCCGAAATCTTGCAGTTTACGTTCGGCAGTTCAGCCAATCGCTCAATGCCCTTTCTCCATGGTGAGGTATCCGCATCATTAACGTTGGGATTACCCAAATGATCCAAAACAAAAATGGTATTGGGAAAAAAAATTTTGGCTATCGCAATAACTTCCTGCAGCAGTGGAGGAGAAACCAAAAGGTCAAAACTCAATTTTCTGTCATCAAGTACTTTAAAACCTTCTAAAAAGCTACTTGAAGTGGAAGCGTCTTTAGGAAAACCCGCCCGTATACCTCTTAACAATGGAAGTTCACAGAGTTGCTCCAAAGCTTTCGCGGTTGTCGGCCCTTGGGTGAGATCTGCTTTGGCGACGATTCCTTTGATCCTAGGTTCTTTTGGGGCAATGCTACTGATCCAAGTCGCTTCTTTGACACCCAGGCCAGCATCGGTACCGGTTTCCATAAAAACCATTTTACCGATATTTGCCTTTTTGGTGGCTTTTCTATAATCTTTTAAGTTGAAATTGGTATTGATTTCAGGGGCATTTTTCAGCCATGAATAAGACAAATTTTCCAAATCGAACAGATGTACGTGAGTGTCGGTCTTGGGAATTGCCCTAGGGCCAAAGTCCCACACTCCTTTGGAACACAAGGAATCGGGCAAACTTAACAATCCTGCCGAGGCGGCAAGACAGTTTTTGGCAAAGGTTCTTCGCTTCATCCGGATTCATCCTTTATGGAGGTGAATATAATGGGTTTTTTTTGAGATTTCAAGAATTCCAGTACAATTAAGAATATAGATACTAGGGGAAACAAGCTCCATAACTTGGGAATCTTTTTTCGTGCATTTCTAGAACATTTGATATTATCCTCTTTTTTTTAAAGCTTTTAAATAATGCTTTTCATTCTATTGGGCGTTAGCTCTTGCTCATATTTTGTAGCCTTCCCTATAAAAATAGGATAGCATAAAATTAGAATTTTTATCCTTTTTAGGGAAAAGACTACTAGGGGTTCTTCTAGAATCGGTAATTTTAGAAGCTTTAAATTGTTGGGATTATGCCATTGCTAAAATTTTCATTTTCGGATGTATACAAACTTGATAATTGTTGCCTAAGATTTTTCCTCATGACGCATGGAGCGATTTATCCATTGTTGTTGTTCCTGTTTTTTTCTTGCAAGGATGCTCCGGTAAAAGAATCGACGGTCGAATACCCGGTAGGTAATATGAAAACAGTTGCCAAGGCGCCAGATGGCAGCTATATTTCATGGAAAGAACACATTATCGATGATACATCGATAAGCAATGGGAAGATTAGCGGAAGCGACGGATTGATTATGGCCGATCTTGACAAAGATGGCTTTATCGATATTATATCTGTTCATGAGGCTGATACGGAATATGATGGAATTGCGAAAGGGCTTATACGAATAGCCTATGGTTCGAAAGACCCTGATAAGTGGCAGCTCGTTACCTTGGCCGAGGGTTCCGAGGCTGGTGCGGTAGAAGATATTGCTGCCAAAGATATGAACGGCGACGGGTATCTAGACCTAGTTGCAGCCTGTGAGCTTTCACATTTGATTTATTTCGAAAACCCAAAAGATAGCATCCGAAACACACATTGGAAACGGTTGATACCCAGTATTACTCAAGAACGGGGCTCTTTCATTAGGGTATTTATTTCAGACCTTAATGGAGACGGAAAGGCAGAGGTGATTGCGCCCAACAAGGGGAGTCAAGCGGGAAATAGTGAAGGGGCTACCCCAAACCCAATCTCCTACTTCGAAATATCTGGAGACCCTTTGGTAGATTCAGCTTGGAAAGAACATGTACTTCTCGATGTACTTGTTCCCATTAATTCGCGACCAGTTGACATTGATAGGGATGGGGATATGGATATAATTGCCGGCTCGCGGGGGGAAGGTCGAATAATCTTATTGGAAAATGTAAGTACGGATTCCATTCTATTCAAAAACCATGATGTTATCATATCGGATAATCAAAAAGCGCCAATTACCGGGTTTAATTTGGACTTTCTCGACCTCAATGGTGATGGCTTGTTGGACGTCGCGATGAACGATTTAAAAGGTGGCATTCTTTGGCTAGAACAACCTGAGAATTGGTCTGATGTTTGGACGGCACATAATATCGGAAATATTGCTCCTGACCATTTGGTGGGCCTTTTAGCTGCGGATATCAATAACGATGGTTATATTGATTTTATGACTGGGAGTTATAGTGGAGGCCCAAGAGATAAAGATGGTGAAGAGGTCACAAATAATGATCGCCTCGGCCGCCTGGCATGGTTCGAACATCCAAAAAATCTCAAAAAACCTTGGCTACGACATGATATCTCAAGACGAAAGAGGGGAATGTTCGACAAGTTCGAGGCAAGAGATATGGATGGCGACGGAGATATTGATTTTATATCGACTCGTGGTAATAGTATGCCTTATGACGGCGTGTTTTGGCTTGAACAGGTCAGGTCTAAAAGGGCGTTACCTTCATTTTCCAAAGCTAGGCTCAGTGATAGTGAAGAAATGGGCCTGCCTGACGAATACTAGTCATCTAAAATAAACGTCAAAGAATAAGGTCGCAGACTTAATTTCTTCTATCGGGGCCATGGTCAAAATATATAGCGTTAATAGTATTTTGTTCACCTAACTTTTGATGAGTTATAGCAAGTTATTTTACATAGAAGCGTACAACAAATCTACTTTACCTAATACTCATTTTTTTGGCTGATAGCAGTCCCGTTCCCCTTATTTTTAGAAGGTGAACAATATTAGAGAGAGGTTAATTTATTGTCCCCAAACTCGCTTTAAAAACACGTCAAATTCTTTTTATATTAAAAAGTTCAAAAATCAATAGTGGTAACTATATTATTCGCTTCTTCTTCCTAAGCGCGAGACACAACAAACAAATCATGTCTTCCATGAATTTTTCCACCTGTTAACGATTAGTCTCCTTCTCTTCATTCTCTAAGAGTAAAAGTTTTATGGGATTCTTTTCTTTAGATCCGAAAATGGAATTGGTCTTTCGCAAACCCTTCACGTTAAAAGAACCTAGCATAATATCAATATCTCCATCACTATCATAATCTCCTTTTGCCATGGTAAGCCAACCATTTGTAAAATTTCCTGGAAAAGTGAACGATTGAAATTCGAATTGCTTCGCGTTCAAGTTCTCGAGATATATAAAGCCTTCTTCAGGAGAGTTTTTGGTATCGTTGAAAAACGCTGTAACGGCAAAATCAATATCGCCGTCTAAATCGTAATCATCTGCTAATACACGCGTAGCGCCATATGTTGGGTAAAACCATTTTTGATCGAAGACATTTGTGCCGTCATTCAAAAATAAACGGACGCCATGATAGGGTTTTAGGAAAATTGAATAATCAGCATTGTCACCATTGGTCATTACAATATCCAGATCTCCGTCAGTATCATAATCTATTAATTCGAACCAACTAGAACCATATTCTGGCGGTAACCGGATAACCTGTTCGCTGCTAAACGTCAAGTTGTTTTTTTGATAAAAAATAAAAATACTTTCATCACCCTGAGAAAATAACGCTACGATATCTTTTTTCCCATCTTGGTTCATATCGGCAATTTCAAGCTTTATGGCCCCGGGTTTTGGGTACAATGATTTTTTGACATACCCCAACTCATTTTGTTCCAAAAGTGATAATTGACCTGTCAGGTCACCAAATTCGCAGATTAGCACTTCGTCAACTCCATCATCGTTTAAGTCTACAATTTCCATAAAAACAGGTCGGTGTAGTTCCTTTGCGATGGTGTCGGTAATACCTGATTTTTTTTTAGATATTAATCCTTTTGGAATTTCACTCGGATTTAGTATTCCAACCTCTGAGATATATAGGCTGTTTTTTTTGTGATGGTACGAGGTTACTGCAGAATTAAATTTTTCGGTTAAAATTTCTGTATATGTTGCTGACCATTGGTACAAACCCCCTGTTGTATTTCCGATATTAAATAAATTACTGGTCGCATCGAATTGTATGTTGGTTATAACCGGCACGGTCAACTCTGGAATATCAACTGTTATTGTCGAAAATTGGGTAAGGTTTTTGTTTCTGTTTTTTCGAGTTGTATCTATAGGAATAGTATATGGAGCTAGTGACCTTATATAATCATGGATACCCCACCATGTTTTATAGTCGATTGTTGGTTGTTCAGGATACGTTTTATTGAGATTCATATAGCTTTTCTCTTCTCGAGATTTATAGCTATAGGGGTCGTAGCCGTCATATCTATATCCCATTCTTGCCGCCATTTCGGGCAAGACATCATTTTCCCAAATAGGCCATGGTATGGTTGTAGGGTCTGGAGTCAAGTGACAGCTGCCACAATAATTGGTATACTGTGCCGCATTGGCCAATGGATTTTTAGGGTTATCATAACAAGAAAATAAAAGTAAACTAACGACAAGAGAAAACAATACGCATGTCTTGGGCTTCTTTTTTAGTATAGTTGTTTCGCTTAATGGCATCTTAAAATTCTAACTTTAGTTTGGTTTTTGATTTTCCCTCTTTTTGATAGTAATTCTACCAATTTATTTTCTTTTTTACAGCGACAGTACTGTTAAGCAACGCGATTGTTACCTATTGGCAATTCTTTTTACTTATTCGTTAACGTTGATATCGTTGAATTGAATTTCTTAATGGTGACATTTCGAAATAGGCCTTTTCAGGCTCGTTCAAACTTGATTTTGATGCCGCCATCCTCTCTTGCCCTATTAACAAATGTACTTTGATGAACCGGATTACCCGAGGGTAATCGCAAATCTCTAAGGTCTGGTTTCCGTATTTGATAGGTGAATATTAAAAAATAAAAATACATCTACGCTGAATATGTTTAACATATTACAATATTGGGCAAAAAAAGTATCAAACCCCATCAAATTATCATTATAATATCAGCAGCTAAAAAATTAGATTTACAAATAATATGTTAAATAGATAAGATAAATTAATTTTATTTCGTTTAAAATGAGATTATAGTAAGTTTAAACGTTTTGGTTTTAAACAACGCTTCATGGCGCAAACGATCAAAAACTTCATATTTTAAAATAAATGATAGTTATAATATTCATTTCTGAAAGTAGTAAGGAACATCAATACTAAATTGAAAGCATTTATTAGAACGTCTTATGAACCAAGAAAAATATTAATTTATGGATAGTCCAACACCTATTTTATCGGAGCTAGTCTTCATTGACTTATTGCATATTAATTAGCGTAAACCTAAGAAACATGAAACAACCCAACCTAAACTATTCCCATTTAAAATTATTGACCAAAGTAAACCTCAGAACTAGTCTTGTTTTTTTGTTTTTCGTCTTAATCATCTATAATGTACAGGGTAATACCCCGTATCTTATTAAAGTCGAGATTCCGGACAATACGGATCGTATTTCGAAGAAGAGTGCCATCCCGCTCTTAACAAATAAAGCATATTTTTTTCAACAGACGATTACGGGTCAGGTGTTGGATGAAAATGGTCAGCCATTAGCTGGTGCTAGTATCATTGAAAAAGGAACGACCAACGGTACCCAAGCTGATTTTGATGGTAACTTTAGCATAGCTGTCGTGGCTTCGAGCGCCGTACTTGAATTTTCCTATATCGGGTATGCTGCCCAGGAAATCGCTGCCAATGGCCAAAGTACAATCAGTGTACAACTAGAGCCTACACAATCGCAACTGGATGAAGTCGTTGTGGTAGGTTATGGTACGCAAAAAAAATCAAACGTCAGTGGTTCGATTGTTTCGGTCAAGGCCGAAGAACTGGCAAAAGTGCAATCGCCGACTTTCGACGCGGCCTTGCAAGGTAAAGTGCCCGGCGTTTACGTTTCCTCGAACGGAGGCCAGCCAGGTGGTGGAGTCGTCGTACGAATAAGGGGTGTAGGCTCATTAAATAATAGTGATCCGCTCTACGTCATCGACGGGGTGGTCGTACCTTCGGGCGGCGGTAATAACGTTGAAAACTCAAATCCTTTGGTAACTATCAACCCAAATGATATCGCGACCATTGATATTCTTAAGGATGCGGCCTCTACTGCTATTTATGGTGCACGTGCTGCGAACGGGGTCATCTTGATCACGACCAAAAGAGGTAAGGTCGGCAAACCTCAGGTTACCTATAATGTGTATGGCGGATTTCAAACACCTATAAGCAAGCTTCCAAGGCCGATGACCGGCCCCGAATTTGCACGAAATATGAACCTTGCTTTTTCCAATGCGGGAGAGGAGGCACCTTTCCCCAACCCTGATGCTGCGCCAAACTACGATTATATGGATGCCATGATAGGAACCGGTTGGATTTCCGATCATCAACTTGCGGTGAGCGGGGGATCTGAAAATCATCGATATTATGTCTCGTTGAACTACTTTGATAATGACGGTGTCATGCTGGAAACCTTCCAAAAGCGATACGCAATACGGGTCAATACCGACAATACGATTTCAAAGGGTATCAAAATAGGGAATAGCTTGGCCTTTAGCCGAGGGTCTCGTTTTGACAACAACGCAGGTAACCGAACTTTTATACATGGTGCCTTTACCAACATATACCAAACGGTTCCCGTTCAGCCCATTTACGAAGACGATCCCGATATTTCTAGCACGGGCTATGGCGGCCCAACGGATCTGCGATTGGAGCGCAGAAGAAATCTCCTCTCGCAATATGAACTCCCAACGAGGGAAGATATTACCGACCGTCTGCTCGGTAATGTCTACGCAGAGATTACCCCCCTAAAAGGTTTGGTCTTTAGAACCACGGTTTCAGCAGATATTTCGAATGGCAGAACATATAACTATACCCCCATTTGGCAAGAGGGTCTTTTAGATTCGGGCGGGCGTTCAAACGTTAGTCAAGGCCGAACCAACTCATTCTTCTGGTCTTTTGAAAATACGTTGACCTACACAGGTAGTATTGGCAAACACAACTTTGTCACCACAGTCGGGGGCGCTTCCCAAGCACTTGAATTCCAATCATTAAACGCAAGTGCCGCCTACGAGACCGATGTTTTCACAGAAATCGTACTCGGTGCCGTTCAAAATCAAACGACATCTAGCAGCGCAGAAGAATCCTTGACCTCATTGTTCGGCAGGTTGACTTATGACTATGACAACAAATACTTATTGACCGCTGCAGTACGTAGAGACGGTTCCTCAAAATTCGGTCCGAACAATAAATTTGGCGTTTTCCCATCCTTTACGGTAGGTTGGAGGGTGTCTCAAGAAGGGTTTTGGAATCCTAACGGTTTTATGACCGATTTGAAGTTTCGGGGCGGTTGGGGCCAAGTAGGTTCCGATGCTATCGGTAACTTTCGATATTTGGCCCGTTTAAGCACCGAATTCGACTATGCCTTTGGAAACCAAACCGGAGTTTCTTCACTTGGTGCCGCGCAGGAAGATTTGGCAAACCCCAATGTGCAATGGGAAACCGCAACCGAATATAATATCGGCGTCGATACCAGTTTTTTAAATGGTCGTTTGACCTTTAGCGCTGAATACTATGACAGATCACGAACAGATATGCTATTGACACTGCCGCTAGCAGGGGTATCAGGCCTGAAAGAGACTGTCGATAACGTCGGTGAGGTCGTCAACAAGGGTTTTGAGTTCGCTATGGGCTTCAACGGCGGAAAACAGGATTTCACGTATGATTTTAGTGCGAACCTTTCGACAATCGACAGTGAGGTAGTTGATTTAGCCGGGCGTGAGGAAGTTACGGCCTTTAGTTATTCCGGTTCTGGGGCAACGGTAGTTCTCCGTCCAGGACTTCCTTTGGGCGTATTTTTAGGAAGACGTACCGAAGGGATTTTTCAAACACAAGCTGAAGTAGATGCAGCAAATGCCATTGATGGTGATGCAAGTACGCCCTATCAAAATGCGGGAACCGGCCCAGGTGATTTTAAATGGAGAGACATTAGTGGTCCCGACGGCGTGCCAGATGGCCGGGTAACAAACGATGATAAAGAAATCATCGGAAGTCCTGTTCCGGATCTTACTTATGGTTTTGGAGCAAATTTTAGATACAAGGCAGTTGACTTATCGCTACAGTTTTTTGGGGTAGCCGGTAACGACATATACAATATTGCCCGTTCGAACATTGAGGCTTCAGGCCGTGCTTTTAACAAGAGTAGTGCAGTAGTAAATGCTTGGAACGGACCGGGAACGAGCAATTCAATTCCAAGACCTCAGGTACAAGATCCAAATCAAAATACAATCTTAGGAGATCACTTGGTAGAAGACGGCTCTTATCTAAGGCTTAGAACTTTTCAACTGGGCTATAATTTTCCATCGAAACCATTGGCTACGGTTGGTATAACGAATGCCAGAGTATATGTATCAGGACAGAATATACTAACTTGGACTAAATTTTCTGGTATTGACCCAGAAGTAGGTTTGGACCAAAACAATAGTGCTGTCGCAGGTATTTATAATGACCTCTACCCCCAAGTACAAACATGGTCGCTAGGACTTAATATAGGATTTTAAAAAAAAATTAGATATGAAAAATAGATTTAATTTTAACGTATTGGCAACAGGATTGATAGCTTTCTTGTGCTTATTATCTTGTGACGAAGATTTTGTGACCAAAGAGTTCAAGAACGGTGTCGTTGACTCACAGTTCTTTCAGGACGCCGAGCAGGCCGAGCAAGCCTTAACGGCCGTTTATGATATCGTAGGCAATAAGGGAATGTACCGTGAAGCGATTAATGTACTTGGTGATTGCCCAAGTGACGATATTCTTGAAAAAACTGGTGACAATGGTGATTATGGCACCTATTTTAGGGCTTCCAGTGATTTTCGATGGTTTCCCAGTAACCCTTTTTCGACGGCGCGATGGTATGATGGTTATAAAGGAATCTTTAGAGCGAACACTCTTTTGGAAAAATTGCCTGAAATCGAAATGGATGCCGGACTGAAAACTAGATTTGCGGGAGAAGCCAAGTTCTTGAGGGCGCTCTTCTATTTTAATTTAGTAAATGCTTTTGGTGATGTGCCTTTTTCTACCGCAGTTCTGACTAGGGAAGAATATGCCGAATTGGCCCGGACCGATAAAAGTATCATCTATGCCCAAATGGAGCAAGATTTAATGGATGCCGCGGAGGTCTTGCCTGCTGGAGCATCAGACCCGGTCGGGAGAGCTACTAATGGAGCTGCCAACGGGCTATTAAGCCGAATTTATCTCTACCAGTCAAAATGGGCAGAAGCAGCGGCAGCGGCAAAAAAAGTGATGGATTCACAACAATACACCTTGGTCGCCACCGACGACTATCTCAAACTATTCAATGGGTTTATGGAAAATAGTTCGGAGTCACTGTTTGAATTTCAAGCCGTTGGTGAAGCGCCTGGTTTTTGGGGTGCAAATTCCGAAAACTTCTATTCCATTCACTGGAGCCCGGTAATTGGTTGGGCCAACTGGTTCTCGCCAAGCCCAGATTCTTACGAGCAATTTACAGACCCTAACGACGTGCGTCGTATAGCTAGTATTTTGCTGGTCAATACCGATCCACCAGATATGATTGATGTGGGACAAGGTAACGGCCCTGAAGAATTTGCCACTGGCACTATGCGACCAGACCATTTTAATAATGCCAGTACCCGAAAATGGCTTCCTGAAGGTAAGAATATGTCGCAATCACAAAATTTTGATGTCAATTTCTTGATTATCAGATATGCCGAGGTTTTATTGAACTATGCCGAAGCTCAAAACGAAGCGGGCGTTACCAATGAAGCCGTGGCTGCGATTACCCAAATTCGTGAAAGGGCGGGCATTGTACCTGCCGCCCCACCTGCTGCGGACCAAGCTGGCTTAAGGGAAGTGATTCGTTCAGAACGGCGAAAAGAATTGCTATTTGAAGGCCATCGTTATTATGACCTGCACCGTTGGGGCATAGCGAACGAAGTACTATCGCCCTTTGGTTATATTCAGGGTACCCATGAATATTGGCCCGTTCCGTTGGCGGAACTCGACTTGATGCCGAACTTGACGCAATATCCACAATAAGCAATGCGATAAATAAAGCAATTATTGTTTTACCAAGGCCCGGTGCAATTCAACCGGGCCTTGGTCGTTTAATCGAATCGAAACCATTTAAATAGGATAGCCGCTGAAAGGATTTTCAAACGAGTTTAGGTACCCACTTTTATAAATAAAAAAGTAAAAGATGAAGTAACTTCCAGTTCTTAAATAGAACTTTCTAATAACCACTTTAGGACCCAAAGAAACCACAGAAGGCTTAAAGTTTTTTTATATCTTGACCTTTTCTATAAAATGTTCAAAAGAATTATTTTATTGGGTGCCTTAATCGGACTAGTTGCATGTCGGGAGGATGCTAAAAACGAGCCTACTATGCATAGCGATACAGTTTATAAAGCTGTGCCGGACAGTATATCGGGCGTCGATTTTACCAATGCCATCAAAGACAACCAAAGGCAGAACATCATCAAATACCCGTATTTCTACAATGGTGGTGGGGTGGCCATTGGTGACCTTAACAACGACTCATTACCTGATCTATACTTTACGGGTAATATGAGCGGAGATGGCATCTTTATGAATAAAGGAGATTTAAAGTTCGAGGACATAACCCGCAAGTCAGGCATCTTAAAAAGCAACCTTTGGACAACGGGCGTCACTTTTGTAGATATCAACAACGACGGTTGGCTCGATATCTACGTCTGCCGGTCCGGTATGGGCAGTTATCGAAATAATCTGCTCTATATCAACCAAAAGAACGAAAAGTTCCAGGAACAGGGCAAAAAGTATGGTTTGAACGATTCCGGATATTCGGTTCAATCCTATTTTTTTGACTACGACCTTGATGGTGATCTTGATATGTATTTGGTCAACCATTCCAACCGCTTTTTTGCCTCACAAGAAGAATTGTTCGCATTAAAAAATAATCCAGCTACCGATGAATCCGATAAGTTATACAGAAACAATGGTGAAGGTACTTTTGCCGATGTAAGTAAAGAAGCTGGCATCACCCATTTTGGCTTTGGATTAAGTGCTGCCATAGGCGATATAAACAATGATGGCTATCCTGATATTTATGTGGCCAACGATTTCTTCGAACCTGATTTTTTGTACCAGAATAACCACGATGGTACTTTTACAAATGTACTGCCCCGGCAATTAGGCCATACCTCCTTTTCGAGTATGGGCAGTGATATGGCCGACTTTAACAATGATGGTCTGCTCGATATCATGGTCTGTGATATGCAAGCTTCCGACCATTTCAGAAAAAAGGCCAATATGGCGAGTATGGATGTGGATAGGTTTGCCCGTATGGTAAATGAAGGCTATCACTATCAATATATGCAGAATACCCTTCAATTGAATTCTGGTAGTGGAAAGTTCAGTGAAATTGCCGAGCTGTCAAATGTATCGGAAACAGATTGGAGCTGGGGACCCCTTTTCGTGGATATTGACAATGACGGCTGGAAAGATCTTTTTGTCAGTAATGGCATTCGAAGGGACGTACAGTATAAAGACATTTTAATTGATCTAAAAAATAAAAACCTAAATGCCGGCAATGCCAGCATGATGGATATCATCGATAACTTTCCCGTGCAAAAACTAAGGAGTTTCACGTTCAAAAATAACAGGAATTTTACCTTTTCCGATGTGTCGGAAACTTGGGGTATCGACTTTGAGGGCTTTTCCACTGGTGCGGCATATGGTGATTTGGATCTCGATGGCGATATGGAAGTGGTCTTGAACAACATAGATGCCCCTGCCAGTATCTACGAGAATCTGAGCTCTGATGGAACCCATGCAAAAAATTACCTTCAAATTTCCTTAAGAGGAACGACAGACAATTATTGGGGTATTGGCGCTACCGTGAAAATCACTGCAGAAAATACGGCCCAGTTTCAACAGCTACAGCCTAGCAGAGGCTTTCAATCGTCTATGGAACCTTTATTGCATTTTGGAACGGACTCTTTGAAGACCATAGACCGAATAGAAGTTTTTTGGCCTAACGGAACTTATAACGAATTGGCGAACGTCGCTACAAACCAAAGAATCGAAATCAAGCAAGGTGAAAACCAAAAACCCACCGAGGATTCCCCTATCGTGCCCAAACTTTTTGACGAAGTGGCATCCCGAATACTGCCTAATTACAGGCATGCCGAAAAAGAATACGATGATTTTGAAACAGAAATCCTACTTCCCCACAAATATTCCCAATTGGGGCCGTGTTTAGCGGCAGGCGATGTAAACGCAGATGGCCTTGACGATTTTTATATCGGAGGGGCCAAAGATCAGCCAGGCCAGCTATACCTTCAAAATGCAAAAGGCAACTTCAAACCCGTCTCTTCCAAAACATGGAACACCGACAAAGCTTACGAAGATACCGGAGCACTGTTCTTTGACTGCGATGGCGATGGTGATCAAGATCTTTATGTGGTCAGTGGCAGCAATGAATGGGATAAAAATGCAGGCGCTTATCAAGATAGGCTGTTCATCAACAATGGAAAAGGGGAATTCAAATCACGCAAATTACTGGATAATAGACAAAGCGGGTCGATTGCAAGGGCGGCCGATTTTGATGGCGATGGCGATTTGGATCTTTTTGTAGGTGGTCGCCTAGTTCCAGGAAAATATCCGATGCCAGCGGACTCGGCGGTTTTGTTGAACGATGGAAAAGGTAATTTTTCGGATGTTACCCGCAATATTGCCCAAGAACTCTTGGAAATCGGCATGGTCACCGATGCCCAATGGACCGATTTTGACAATGACGGTGACCTGGATATCATAGTCGTAGGGGAATGGATGCCCATCACCATTTTCGAGAATCAAAAAGGAAAATTCACGCGTGTAACTTCTCCCTCACTAGACAAAACACATGGCTGGTGGTATAGTATGGCCCAAGCGGATTTTGATGGCGATGGGGATATGGACTATGTATTGGGAAACCTAGGTCTGAACTATAAGTACAAAGCATCAATTGACGAACCCTTTCAAGTCTATGCTAACGATTTTGATGAAAACGGCACTTTGGATATCGTTCTAGGCTATTTTGATGACGGAGAGCTTTTCCCTGTAAGGGGGAAACAGTGCTTGACGGAACAAATGCCCTATTTAAAGGATAAATTTCCTGACTACGCCTCATTTGCCTCGTCAAACCTCGAAGATGTTTATGGCAAGGAAAAATTGAACGAAGCCCACGCTTATAAGGTATACACTTTTGAAAGTGGGTATCTCGAAAACTTGGGAAAAGGTGAATTCGAGTGGCACGCATTTCCTGCGGAGGCACAGTTGTCTTCCATAAACGGATTTGTAATCGAAGATTTCAATAAAGATGGCAATCTAGACGTACTTCTAGCTGGAAATATGTACAACAGTGAAGTAGAAACGGCAAGGAACGATGCCGGTCTTGGCCTTACGCTTTTGGGTGACGGCAAAGGAAATTTTACGGCGATGAGCCCTATGAAAAGCGGTTTTTTGGCATCGGGAGATGTGAAAGGTCTTGCCCAATTGAAGGGAACTGAAAGTAACTCGTTTGTTGTAGTCGGAAACAACAATGACTATTTACAATTGTACGAATTCAGGGCAAAATAATTCTTCTATGAAAAACTTTGTCCTTATTGGGTTTGTCCTCCTTTTTATTTTTTCCTGTAAAAAGCAAAAAACACTTTTTGAACTGGTTTCGGTTGATCATTCGAGCATCGATTTTTCAAACACTATCGTTGAGAGCGATTCGATACACTATTTCAATTTTCCGTATATCTACACTGGTGCAGGTGTCGGAGTTGCCGATTTTGACAATGACGGGCTGCAGGATATCTTTTTTTCGGGCAATATGGTATCGTCCAGACTTTACCTAAACAAAGGTAATTTTGTTTTTAAGGATATCAGTGAAAGTGCCGGAATCAAGAGCAATCAATGGGCCACCGGGGTATCTATTGTAGATATCAACCAAGACGGATGGAAAGACATTTACTTATGTGTCGGGGGGTATGACGAAAATAACCGAAAAAATAGATTGTTCATTAACAATGGTCCTTCCCCGGGGCAATTGACCTTTACCGAAGCGGCAGAATCTTATGGTATTGCGGATGAAGGCATGTCTACCCAAGCCGCTTTTTTCGATTACGATCTCGACGGAGACCTCGACCTGTATCTTATGCAACACGCCAACGAACCCTATGCCATGATCAGCAAATTGGAAACCTTCACCGATGGTCGCGGGCCAAGTACAGATCGCCTTTATGAGAATATAGGCGTAAATAGCGTGGGGCAACCTAGCTATGAAAACGTTTCCGGCAAAGCAGGCATTACTATTGAGGGTTATGGGTTGGGGTTGGCCATTTCGGATATCAACCGTGACGGCTGGCCCGATATCTATGTAGCGAACGATTATATAGGGAGTGATCTTTTGTATATCAATAATCAGGACGGTACATTTTCGAATACATTGGGCAGCTATCTGAACCAATGCTCACGAAATGGCATGGGGGTTGATATCGCCGATATCAACAATGACGCCCTATCGGATATTTTCGTGTTGGACATGCTACCAGAAGATAATTATCGACAAAAGATGATGACCGCCCAGATGAACTATGAACACTTTAAGAGTACCCTACAAAAGGGCTTTGCTCCCCAGTTCATCAGAAACACTTTGCAAATCAACCGCGGTATAGGGCCTTCTGGAGACTATAGTTTTAGCGAAATTGGACGTTTGGCCGGATTGCACCAGACTGATTGGAGCTGGTCTCCCCTAATTACCGACTTTGATAATGACGGCCTCAAGGATATTTATATCACGAACGGTTTTCGAAGGGATGTTACCAATCAAGATTTTGTCGAATATACCGATCAAAAAAATTTGTTTGTAAAGGGCGAACTATCGGAAGCAAACTTGGTTAAGCGATTGACAGATCTCGATAGTGTTTGTTTGTCCAATTACATGTTTCGCAACGAAGGTAGTCTCGAATTCGAGAATAAAACTTCCGATTGGGGAATGGACCATGAGACCATGTCGAACGGATCGGCCTATGCCGATTTTGACAATGACGGTGATTTAGATCTTGTTGTGAATAACATAAATGCCCCCGCATCGCTCTATAAGAATAATACCGATAGACTTAAAAAAGCGAACAAGAGTGTTGCAATCAGACTTAAAGGGAAACCCGGAAACTTTGAGGCCTTAGGTGCCAAAGTCCATTTGACTCTTCCTGATGGTAGCAAACGCTATTACGAAAACTATACTGTTCGAGGCTATATGTCTTCTTCTGAAAATAAGATACATGTAGGGCTGGGAAGCCATTCAAAAATCGATAGCCTACTAATTGTTTGGCCTGATGGCAAGCAATCTATTCATACTGAAATAGCCGCAGGTACTACTGCCGAACTCGATTATTCAGATATAACGTTTACATCCGAACCTTTAAAAACCTTAAAGACAAATACAACCTTGTTCGAGGAGGTATCTTCACAATTGAATTTGAATTATAGGCATCAAGAGAATACGCCTAACGATTTTAGGCATGAACCTTTATTGTTACAACAATACGATAATAATGGTCCTGGCATAGCCGTTGGTGACATCAATGGGGATAATCAGGCCGATTTCTATGTAGGTGGTGGGAGAAACCAAAGCGGAACATTGTTTATTCAAACCCCGGAAGATACGTTTAATTCAAAGTCAATAGATGGCTCTGAATTTTATGAGGATATGGGCACTTTACTCTTCGATGCAGACCAAGACGGTGATCTCGACCTTTATGTGGTCAGTGGCGGTAGTTCGGTCAAATATTTCAATAAAGGGCATTACCAAGATCGGTTATATTTTAATGATGGTAATGGCAATTTTGAGCTTGATGAAGATGCGCTTCCCACAATAGCATCGAGCGGTTCTTGTGTAATAGCTGCCGACTTTGACAACGATGGCGATTTAGACCTTTTTGTCGGGGGTCGAGTCGTGCCTGGTAAGTTTCCGACCAATCCCGAACATTACCTTTTAGAAAATAGAGAAGGCAAGTTTTACGATAGTACCAAGAAATTAGCTTCAGAGCTCCATGAAACCGGAATGATTACTGCTGCCCTTTGGTCGGATTTTGACAATGATCAAGATTTTGATCTAATTGTAGTTGGGGAATGGATGCCCATTACCGTTTTCGAAAACAAGAATGGCACCTTTACCAAAATACAGACGGATAACGGTCTGCAATCCTATAAAGGCTGGTGGAATAGTATTGTAGGGGGAGACTTTGATAGCGATGGGGATATCGATTATGTCGCAGGGAATCTTGGAAAAAATACTTTTCTAAAGACAGGTGAAGAACGGCCGATTCGGCTTTATGTTCAAGATTTTGATGGAAATGCGAGTTTAGACCCCATTATTACCCGATATATAAACGGGAAAGAATATCCGGTTGCGCCGAGAAGGTCTTTGATAGATCAACTAGAAGTCATCAATAGGGCATTCCCCTCTTATGAAGCTTATGCGAAAGCCGACATTAAGAAAATTTTGGAAGCGTTCAACCCTGAAAAAAGGTTGACCTTAGAAACCAATTATTTCAAGTCCGCCTATATTGAAAATCTGGGTAATGGAAAGTTTTCTCTAAAAGCACTCCCCGTTGAAGCTCAATATTCCACGGTTCACGGCATGGAAGTCGGTGATTTTGATGGGGATGGATTTACAGATATTGTTGGGGTGGGCAATAATTCCCAGACCGAAGTAATCTCGGGCTGGTACAATGCACAAAAAGGATTTTACCTTAAGGGAGATGGTAATGGAAACTTTGAATCGATCAAGTCAAACAAGACTGGGTTTTTTATCGAAGGGGATACCAGAGCCCTTGGTAGTTGGCATACCGAGAAAAGTTTATTTCTTATTACTTCGGTAAATACGGATAGCCTTAGGGTTTTCAAATCAGATTTTAAAGATAAGGTGTCTTTATATCGGCTACAACCGAACGATGTTTCTGGGGAAATTCATTACCAAAATGGCAAAAAAAGAAAGTTTGAGCGTTATTGGGGCCACGGATATCTCTCACAATCTGACAATACGTTATTGCTTAGCCCTAATATGACATCTATTATTATTTACAATACATCGGGCAAAAAAAAGACCATAGATTTGAATGGCAAAGAGGTCGTTCTTCTACCTTAACCTTTATTTATTCTTAGGGCCAAATGGTGTATGCCTACCAAAGTTTTCTATGAGGTATCAATTAGCATTTGGCCCGCATCAAATAATGTTGCGGATAAACTAACTTGATTTCGATATAATTACAAAGCTGAAAACTCGGCTTTTTCACATCTTTAAATAAAATTTCTTCTATCGAACTCACCTTTAATTGAAGTTAGGTTCCTTGAACCTTTGCTCTTTTTTCAAGGTAGCAATACAAACTTATGGCAGTTTGGGCAGCGCGATCGGCAACTGTTCTACATCAAGCTTGTCAAATATTGCAAATTCCTTTTTTTTATAAATAAACCTTGGTACCATTGATTTCAATTTCTTAGTTGTGAGATTTTGAAATAGGCCTTCTCAGGCTCGTTTAAACTTGTATTTTTTTGACATTTTCCAAGGCTTGATCAACAAATGTAGCTTGAAGAATCTAATGAACTGAGAATAATCGCACAGCGCTAATGTCAGGTTTCCGTATAAGATAAATGAGTAATAATAAAATAAAAAGACAATTAAGTCCAATATGTTTAACGTAATTCGATTTTGGGCAAAAAAAGTATCAAACCCCATCATATTATCATTGGATTCTGAGCAATGAAAAAATTAGTTTTACAAATAATTAGTGGAATTATTAAGATAATTTAAATTTTTGCCCTTTAAATTGACATTATATCAATTATATAGGGCTAAATATTTAAATACCATGTTGCGGAGTATACCAGTCAAAGAATCCTTGGCTGTGGAACAAATAGTATCGTCAAAATGTATATTTCTGAATTCAGAAGAAAACATCAAACCAAAATGGGAAAATAGAATTTTTGAAACCTTTTAAAACGTAAAATATATTGAATCATAGATAAGGCAGCACAGATTTTTACCGGACCTCAATTTTATTGATTAACTATTTATTAATTCGCTCAAATTTTTGAACATCATGAAACAAAACCAACCAAACTATTCTCTTTTAAAAATTTTAACGAAAGCAACTATAGTAGCCAAGCTTGTTTTTTTGTTTTTCAT
>RCND010000741.1_pt1 | contig 18744 bp, 12 predicted proteins | sample 2041351 | NCBI WGS metagenome assembly RCND01 (sample SAMN09708230, study PRJNA481090) | Marine sediment metagenome, whole genome shotgun sequencing project. | biome: marine sediment; feature: ocean; material: sediment; isolation source: Sewage treatment plant 12B marine sediment (STP12B) ... | reverse complement strand
ATCAGGGCAATAATGGTTTTCAAAACTTGTGGCCTGCGTGGGTGACATGATCCACCGCCGAGGTCTAGCTGGGCTCGATCGCTAGCCTGTTGTCGCAATGTGACAATTACCAGTGCTTCCGCATGGTAAAAATGGGCTCGAAGCTGCGGTTCGCGGCATCCTTATGTTGAAGGTCCGTTAATTCGTGAGATTAACGGAGGTTTCGCACCCGCAGCAAATGGCTGCTTTGGGCTGGTTGCAGTCGTGCGCCGTGCTCGGGGAGGGTGACAGGAACGCGCTTATTGGTCTTTTTGCACATTCTGGGTGGCCAAACGGTTACGAATGCTACGAGTAATGAAAGCCATCAGTTGTGCCAATGCTTCAGTCGGCTACTCAGTCCGCTGAAGGGGCCTCGGTTACATCTTCGCCGAACAACTCGGGCGGTCACTGAAATATGAAAGCGTCTGTCCTTTGCCCTCCCACACATGCATAGCTTGTGAAATGGGGTGCATGCTTGAGAGACTGGGTCGAGGGTCAAGGTGCGCGTCGAGAAATAGATCGAGTTCTACAATCACAAACGACCACACTCGGCTCTTGGCGGCCATCCACCCATTGTGGTCTACTGGGAGAGAATTGAAACAACTAAACCCGGCTCTTGGGACTTGCTGTGCAAGCCCTGCCGCCCGATAGATCAACAGGTGCAAAGAGTAGTGTAAATCACGCCAGCCCCTGTCCAACGATTGGGGATTAGCTCGCTTTAGTAGTCCAACCCATTTGAATTTTCCGGTTTCGGGCTAATTTTATCAAAAATACTGGAAGTCTATTTATGCGCCTATCGAATTTCGTCCTGTCTCTTTCAATCGCCCTTGCGGCTATGTCTTTGGATGCTGCCAATGCGCAAGGCCGCGCGACGTCCGTAGGCGTTGCTTCCGTAGAGGCGCGTACGCTTGCAGAAACGGTTCCAGTCTTCGCTGAAATTGCAACATCCAGAGATGGGGCAGTCGCAAGCCGGGTCGCGGGCAATGTGCAGGAGGTGCATGTTTTGGCAGGTGCGCGTGTTGCCAAAGGTGACTTGTTGGTTGAGCTGGACCAAGATTTGTTGTCGATACGTGCGGCCCAGTCCGAGGCCCAATTGGCGGAGGCCGTGGCACGTATAACGACGGCGCGCGTTCGGGTTGATCGCACCAGTAAAACACTTGCACGGATTGAAGCATTGCGCAGTTCGAGTTCGTTTAGTGAAGGGCGATTTGACGAGGCGCAATCAGATATGCTTGAAGCGCGCTCACAATTGGTGGAGGCGCAAGCGCGCGAGAAGAGCAGTGAAGCACAGGTCGCTGAAACCCGCTATCAGTTGGAGCGCAGTCAGATCATGGCGCCATTTGCCGGTGTTGTGATTGAAGTGAACACAATACCCGGCGCATTTATCCAAGCGGGCTCTCCCGTTGTGCGGCTATTAGATATTGACGCGCTCGAAGTGATTGCTGGGATTCCGGCACGCTATGTCACGTTTCTTGAGCCTGGGCAAAAGATGCAAGCCAGCACCGAGACGGGTGTTGAACTCACGTTGGAATTGCGGGCGATCCTTCCTGTCGAAGACCCGTCTATCCGCACGCGTGATGTCCGGTTTAACGCGCCGGGATTGAGCGAGATCGCAAATGTGGCGGTCGGTCAATCGCTGAGCGTGCGGGTGCCGGTGGGGGATGCACGGGAGGTTATATCGGTGCCAAAAGATGCGTTGGTACAAGCGCGTGGGGGTTGGACCGTTTTTGTCGCCGCAGAGGGCAAAGCCCAGCCGCGCGCCGTCACATTAGGAGTGGCATTGGGCGATCAATATGAGGTGCTCAGCGGCCTACAAACTGGCGACTTGGTCGTGGTGCGCGGGAATGAACGCTTGCGTCCGGGACAAGATATTTCTCCGACACCAGTGGAAACCAACTGATGGACGTCATCCGCTACGCTATTGATCGGCCCGTTGCCGTTGTTGCAGTCGTTTTGATGGCGATTTTGTTTGGTGTTCTTGCCTTGTCGCGGATCCCGATCCAGCTGGCCCCGGATGTGCGCAAGCCCATCGTGGTGATTGAAACCAACTGGCCGGGTGCTGCCCCGTCCGAAGTTGAGCGAGAGATCGTCAACCCGCAAGAGGAAGCGTTGCGCGGGTTGGAAGGATTGGAAATCATGACGTCGCGGTCGCGCACGGGACGGGCCGAAGTCACGTTGGAATTCGTCGTTGGGACGAACATGAGCCAATCGCTGCTCTTGGTTTCTAACCGCTTGGACCGGGTTAGTGGCTACCCCGCAGAGGCCAATGAACCATCACTGAATACCTCCGGATCAGACGATAGCCCGATTGCGTGGATCTTGTTGACGGCCAAGGAAGGCAACACACGGTCCATGCCGACCTATGGTGATTTCGTAGAAGACGTGATCAAGGACCGCGTCGAGCGGATCGAGGGCGTCTCGGCCGTGAACGTCTTTGGTGGCGTGACGCGGGAATTGCAAATTGTGGTCGACCCCCGCCGCCTGTCGCGCTTTGGTTTGACTGTGCCAGAGGTCGTTAGAATTCTGCGCACCGAGAACGTTTCAATTTCTGCGGGGGATGTAGATGAGGGCAAGCGCCGTTATGTGGTGCGTACCGAAGGCAACCTCAATACCGAGGAAGCGATCCGCAATGTCGTGCTGCGCTCTGGTGCCGCGACGGGCGGGATTGGACGGGTTCGCGTCAGCGATGTTGCTGAGGTGGGGTTTGCGTTTAAGGAGCCTACCAGCCGTCTGCGGTACAAGGGTGCACCGGGCTTGGCCTTTAACGTGGTGCGCGAGTCCGGCGCCAACGTGATTAACGTCATGGAAGAACTGCGGTTGGTCTTGGCCGAGCTGGGTGATGGCCCGATTGCGGATGCAGGTTTGGACCTTGAACAGGTCTACGACGAGACGATCTACATCGACGGCGCCATTGATCTGGTGACCCAAAACATCTGGATTGGTGGCGTATTGGCCGCTCTGGTGCTGATGCTATTTTTGCGAAGCCCCCGAGCGACACTGATTGTTTCATTGTCAATACCGGTGTCCATTGTGGCCACCTTTGTGGTGATGGCCGCAACTGGGCGCACGCTGAACGTTATCTCACTTGCTGGTATCGCCTTTGCGGTTGGAATGATTGTAGACGCCGCGATCGTGGTGCTTGAGAATATCTTTAGATTGCGAGAACAAGGGTACAGCAAGCGCGACGCAGCCTACCATGGCGCGAGCCAAGTCTGGGGTGCAATCCTTGTGTCCGCGCTGACGACTGTGCTGGTTTTTGTACCGATCCTTATCATGCAGCTGGAGGCAGGGCAGTTGTTTCGGGACATCGCCGTAGCAATCTCTGTCTCAGTCCTGCTTTCACTTGTCGTAGCAGTCACGGTGATCCCTGCGCTTGCCAGCCGCATGCTGCGCGATGACGATCAAAAGCCGATGAGAATCTGGGGCTTGGACCATCTCGCCCTAGGGTTCCGCGCAGCAGTGATGGCCTATGTTCGGATGACGGTGCGGTTTCGTACCATCGGCATTGTTATGGTGGTGGCGATTGCGGGAAGTGCTGCGTTTGCAAGCTATTTATTCCTACCGCGGTTGGAATATCTCCCAGAGGGCAATCGAAATCTTGTCTTTGGCCTCATCATTCCGCCACCCGGATACAACCTTGAAACAACGGAGACGATCGCCCAGCGGATTGAAGCCGTTGCACGCCCCCTATGGGAGGCTGCACCGGAGACTGAAACCGAGGATGGCACGCCTACCATTGCAAACTTCTTTTTTGTGGCAACGCCTGGGAACTCATTTGTGGGGGCAGGGGCGGTTGACGGGCAACGCGCTGCCGAATTGATACCAGTGCTCAGCCGTCCCATCTTTTCAGAGCCTGGCACATTTGGCTTTATGACCCAGCCGTCTCTTTTTGGACGTGGCGTGGGCGGCGGGCGCACAATCGAGCTGAACATCTCAGGTCAAGATCTGGATGACATCCTCGGCGTTGCGGGACGTGCTGCGGGCATCGTTTCCGGCCTGCTTCCGCGCTCTGAAGGGCACCAGTTCCGCCCGATACCGGGACTGGAATTGGGCGCACCGGAAGTGCGTCTGATTCCGGATCGGCTGCGGCTGGCGGATGCCGGTTTGGACAGCTCTGGATTGGCAGCGACGGTCGATGCGTTCAATGATGGTTTGCGCGTTGCGGAGATCACAGTCGGGGCTGAACGGGTTGACCTTGTTCTCAAAGGCGATCCGTCGGTCAGTGATGCGGCCCGCACCCAAGATGTCGGCAACTATCCGGTTGTGACGCCGAGTGGCCAAATCGTTCCGGTTTCCGTACTCGCTGATGTGGTTCTAACAGCGGGCCCGACAGAAATCAGGCACCGTGACCGACTGCGCACTGTGACGCTTGAGATCCGGCCTGCCGATACTTTGCCGCTTGAGCAAGCGGTTGAAGTTTTGCAACGCGATGTTGTGGCCGTGTTGAAAGAACAAGGTATACCCGAAGATATTCGTCTTAGTGTGTCAGGCACTGCAGATCAACTGAGCCAAACATGGTCCGCGATCCAGATCAATTTGGCCGTGGCGCTGGTGATTGTGTTTTTGGTGATGGCGATCTTGTTTGAGAGTTTTGTGCTGCCTCTGGTGATCCTGATTTCGGTGCCTATTGCGGCGGCTGGTGGTGTTGGGGGGCTGGCGCTTCTGAATACCTACCAGACCCAACCACTGGACATGCTGACGTTGTTAGGCTTCGTCATCCTCGTTGGTATTGTGGTGAACAATGCGATCCTCATCGTGCATCAAACGCTCTTTCACTTGCGGCATGATGGCATGGATCCGGTTGCCGCAATTGAGGAGGCGACACGCAATCGTATCCGACCAATTTTTATGTCCACATTGACCAGTGTGATGGGCATGTTGCCGTTGATTGTTTTCCCCGGTGAAGGGTCCGAGCTTTACCGCGGCCTTGGCGCAGTTGTTGTAGGTGGCCTATCCATGTCTGCATTCCTTACCTTGCTAACGGTCCCCCCACTGCTTCGATTGTGTATCCGCAAACCTGAACCTAAGACCGTTGAGCAAGGGGCACCGCAGGGCGTATAGCTTTCCTTGAAAACGTCAGAGCAATTATCCCCACTTTGCTCGTTGTGGCCCAAAGGCGCGGTAACCTCTCCACACCGGAGTGATGCTTGCGTACTGAAGAAATATCGTGGCTGTGCTCAGGACGAGGCGCTTCGGAGCCTTTTGCAATTTGACTGTTCTGCGTGCTAGTGTAGCGAACTATATTAGAAGCGGCTTTGGCCCAATTTTGTATTTGTCGGACATTTAAGATGGAACGAACGCTCTTCGCCTTTATTTGGAAGAATTCCAAACGCGACCAACTGCTGCTGTTGCTTATAACTCTGACGTTGTTTCCACTGTTATATCTGACTTTAGAGCTGCCCAAACGGATCATTAATGATGCCATCGGTGCGAGCGCCGAGACCGTGATCGTTCTTGGCTTTACGTTGTCGCAAAGCACTTATCTGTTTGTTTTATGCGGTATTTTCTTACTGGCCGTACTGGTGCATGGCCTGATGAAAATGCGGATCAACACCATGAAGGGGGTCTTGTCAGAGCGGTTGTTACGTCGTTTCCGCTACACGCTTATTGCACGAACCCTGCGCTTTCCCGCTTCCTATTTTGAGCGGACCAGCCAAGGCGAGATTGTTTCGATGGTGACATCTGAATCCGAACCGATGGGCGGATTGATGGGTGATGCGATTGCCCAGCCTGTTTTGCAAGCCGGACAAATGCTAACGATACTTGGCTTTTTATTCATCCAAAGTACCGCGTTCGGACTGGCGGCCTGTGCGCTGATCCCGTTACAGGCATGGCTCATTCCAAAGCTGCAAAGACAAGTCAACCTTTTGAACAAGAAGCGCGTGGTGCAGGTGCGCGCGCTGGCGTCACAGATCGGCGAGGGGGCCAACGGTGCGGCGACGCTGCGGCTCCACGGCGGCTGGCGTTACCGATTGGCATTGATTTCAGAGCGTTTGGGGACGCTCTATGCCATACGTTTCGAGATTTTCCAAAAGAAGTTCTTTATGAAATTCTTGAACAATTTCATTGGGCAAATCACACCATTTTTCTTCTACGCGATCGGAGGATATCTGGCGATCAAGGGCGAAATTACCATCGGTGCTCTGGTTGCAGCACTGGCCGCCCACAAAGATCTTAGCTCCCCTTGGAAAGAGCTGTTGGTCTATTACAACCAACTGCAGGATATGTCTTTGCGGTGGACCATGATCTCGGAACGCTTTGCGCCTCCCGGGATCATTGACGCTACTTTGTTCGAGGACAGCACTGCCGAAATACCAAGCCTTGCTGGCGACATCGAGCTTTCCGGGGTGTCCGTGCGCGATGAGGATGGCAATGTCGTTTTGGACGATATCACAGCTACATTTCCTGCGGGACAGCTCATTGCAATTTCAGCGCCAAGTGATGAAGATCGACGCGCGCTGAGCGCCGTTTTGACGCGCGAGATATTGCCATCTTCTGGCACGGTCACCTTCGCCGGTCATAATTTGTCAGGCCTGCACCAGTCTGTCGTTGCTGGACGCGTGGGTCATGCCACATCGCGGCCTGTACTGTTTATGGGAACTTTTGGAGACAACATGCTGATGCCTCTGTCTCCTTGCCCTAATGGCGGTACGTTGGAGACGGATATTAACCGGGAAAGCGCTCGTGCAGGCAATAGTACTGACACGTCTGGGCAGGATTGGATAAATCCGGCTTTGGCCAGAGTTTCAGACTACGATGCGCTGCGCGACTGGTGGCGTGATCTGGTCAAAGGCATGGGAAGTGAAGATGCGCTGTTCCGGCGCGGTCTGGACCTGCGTTTCGATCCCGAGGCGCATAATGGCCTTGCACGCGCAACCGTCGATTTGCGCTCTCAAGTGGCACAAGCGGTTGCTGACGCGGGTCTTGACGGCCACGTCTGGACGATCGACGACACAGCATACAATCCGGCCTTACCGGTCATTGATAACCTTCTTTTTGCGCTACCACGGCAGAAGCTGACAGCAATGATACTGTCCGAGCAAACCGAATTCCTTCAGTTATTGGAAAAATTGAAACTTGAAGGCAGCTTGTTGCAGTTGTCGGTGGATATCGTGGAGATCATCAGGCAGATTTTTGGATTGGACGGTGTGGGTCATCCTCTTTTTCTCCGACTGGGGCTGGATGCGACGGACTATGAAAATGCAGTTGCTCTTGTCGCCATACACAAAAGTCGCAAATCGCTGGCCACCTTACAAAAGGCACAGCTTTTGATCGTGCCATTTTCCATCTCTGCCGAGATTATGGGGATGTCTTTTCCGGATGAAATTACTGCCCAAGTCATGGCGATGCGTCGGGAGCACGGTCCTGCTTTGCAGGCCAGTATGAAGGACATTTTTGCTCCCATCGTTGAGGATCAACCGATGGTCGGCCTGAGCGTTCTGGAAAACGCATTGTTCGGGAAAATTTCGCAAACAGCAGGGCGCAAGGGCGACGCAGTGAGGTCTGTGGTCGCAGATACGCTGCGCGAAGAGGGACTGGAGGCCGTTGTTCTCAATCTCATTCTTGAGACGCCAGTTGGTTTAGGAGGGGGAAATCTACCTTCCTGGATTACAGAACCTTTGGCTTTAAGCCGTGCCACGATAAAGAGTCCCGATGTTCTTGTCCTCGATACTGTCATGGGTAGCCATGACTTGGCTACCCGAGGGCGCGTGTACGCAAACCTGCACCGACTACTCTCAAAGACAACGATCATTTGCCTCGACGGGGCTTTTGAGGAGTTGGGTATTTTTGATATGAATTTGACTATGCAGCAAGGCCGTATCTCCGCTGATGTCTCTGCCGCTAGCGATGCCGATGTCACCAGAGACGAGGGCGAAGAGACGCTGAGCTCAGAGCAAGCCGACAAAATTCGAATTTTGGAGCAATCAGACCTGTTCAGTACATTGGACCGTAAACAGCTCAAATTGCTCGCGTTCGGAGCACGTTGGTACAGCGCGCAAGCGGGAGAATACATATTTCATAAAGATGATGACCCGGCCAGCGGCGCTTTTCTTATCATCAAGGGTGAGGCTGACCTGCTGATGCCAAATCCGCAAGGCGAGGACACTCTGATATCTACGGCGGGGCCAAGCACAATAGTGGGGGAGCTGGGTTTGATCCGCAATGTCCCGCGCGCGCTTGATATGCGGGCGAAAACAGACCTGACCAGCCTGCGCATCGGTGCGGAAGAGTTTTTGGCGGTTGTCGAAAATGATGCAGCAACCGCATTTAAGCTCCTCCAGGTCGTCGCCGGCTATGTTGGTAAATGATCTACATTCCAGAGGTATGAGCAACTTTCATCTCGGTTGCTGTGCTGGGTTCCGTAAGGTTGGCCTTTTCTGCCGAATTGAGCTTGTGCAACAGGGCGGCTTTGGGTGATTACATTTACATGAGAAATTTTGTTTACCCGATGTTTTGCCAATGCTGACACCAGTGCCGCTTACACGCGATCTGGTGCTGGTCGGTGGGGGCCACGCGCATGCGCTTGTGCTGCGACGTTGGGGGATGAACCCGTTGCCGGGTGCGCGGCTGACGGTCATCAATCCCGGGCCAACGGCACCCTATACAGGCATGTTGCCAGGTCATATCGCGGGCCACTACGGGCGCGATACGCTTGAGATTGATCTTGTGCAATTGTGTCGCTTTGCGGGTGCACGGCTTATCCTGTCTCATGCTACGGGCATTGATCGCACCGCCCGAACGGTAGAAGTTGTCGGGCGCGGACCAGTATCCTACGATGTCGCGTCTATCGACATTGGCATCACCGCGCAGATGGATTTGCCGGGCTTCTACGATCATGCGGTGGGCGCAAAGCCCCTCGACAGATACGCGGCGCGATGGCGCGGCTTTTTAGAAACTGTGGATACTGGTGAAAAGCCCCCGAATGTCGCGGTCATTGGTGGGGGCGTAGCCGGTTGTGAGTTGGCAATGGCGATGGCCCATGCGCTGAGGGATCGCGGGTGCACGCCGCAGGTGACAGTGATCGAGGCAGGACCGGATATCTCCGGCGTAGGTCCGCACGCGCGTGTGAAATTGCACGCAGCAATGGCAGAATTGGACATCGAGATTGAAACGAACGCGCGGGTCAAGAATATCAAGGCGGAGACCGTCGAGCTTGTCGATCGCGCACCGGTGGATGCTTCTTTATGCGTGGGTGCGGCGGGAGCGTTTCCCCATGACTGGATCGCGCAGACCGATTTGCCGCTGCATGACGGCTTTATAATGGTCGATCCCGATTTGCGCGTCTCCGGTGATGCAGATCTATTCGCCGTAGGAGACTGTGCGCACATGCCCTTTGCGCCGCGGCCCAAGGCGGGCGTGTTCGCCGTCCGCGCCGCGCCGGTCTTGCACCACAACCTACGCTGCGCTCTGAGTGGTGGTAGGATGCGCCGTTTCAGGCCGCAGAAGTCCTATCTCAAGCTGATATCGCTGGGCGAAAAATCTGCGCTTGCAGAGAAGTACGGCTATGCTATTGCCGCGCCGCTTTTGTGGCGCTGGAAAGACCGGATTGATCAAAAATTCATGGACCAGCTGAGTGATCTGCCTGTGATGAGGCCACCCGCGCTGCCCGCCGTCGTTGCGCGCGGTGTGCGCGACGATGATCAGGCGATGCCGCTGTGTGGCGGGTGCGGGGCGAAGGTCGGCGGTGGTGTGCTGCGCGCCGCGCTGGCGGTTGATATGGCGCACCCTGATGTTGTGACGGGTCCGGGAGATGACGCGGCAGTTTTGCGACAGCACGGCGGCGGCTTTCAGGTGATGAGCACGGATCATTTGCGGGCCTTCATCGACGATCCGGTGCAAATGACGCGCATCGCCGCTGTTCACGCGCTCGGGGATATCTGGGCGATGGGCGCGGCTCCGCAGGTGGCACTTAGCACGATTATACTGCCGCGCATGTCACCGGTTCTACAGGATCGTACGCTGCGCGAAATCATGGCAACAGCGCGGGACGTCTTCGGGGAGGCGGGGGCCGCAGTCGTCGGAGGACACACGACCATGGGGGCCGAAATGACGATCGGGTTCACGGTGACCGGTACACGTGCCGATATGCCAATCACCGTCGCGGGTGCGCGTGCGGGCGATGTATTGCTGCTCACACGGCCAATCGGATCGGGTGTGATACTTGCGGGGCACATGGCAGGCAGCGCACCCGCCAGTGTTGTCGCTGACCTATTGGCGAGCATGGGGAGGGCACAAGACACCGCCGCGCGTGTACTTGCAAACGCCCATGCGATGACGGATGTGACCGGTTTTGGTCTTCTGGGTCATGTGCAGGCGATTTGCATGGCTTCCGACCTGCGTGCAAAAATCCGGTCGGGCGATGTGCCAATTTATGAGGGCGCGCGTGCCTTGTCGCAAGCGGGTGTGCATTCGTCACTGCTCTCGGCAAACCGAGCTGATGTGGCGACCATCGGCGTTGATGATCCAATTTTATGCGACCCGCAAACCGCAGGCGGGCTGTTGGCGGCATTGCCACGCGAGGCCGCGCAGAAGGCCCAAGCGTCCATGGCCGATTTGGGCCAACAATCGTGGATTATTGGCACACTTGAGGCGGGTTCTGGCCCGATCGAGATTACGTAAATCGCGCGGCTAAATCTGTTGCGGCTTTCGCCAAAGCCGTATCGCCCAGATCGCTCAGCCGCACCTGTTCCGGCGATTGCGCTGCTTGGGTCTGGGACTTGGCATAGCGCGGATCATAATGCTGCTCCATCAATTCACCCGCGAGCGTGTCCCATTTGCGCGATACGGCAAGCGCTTGCCACCGTACGATGGTGGTTGCCGCGTGGAACGGCCGCAGATGCTCGAGCGTCCGGAGCATACGGTCTGGGTCTTTTACAAGGTCGTGATAGGCAGAGGTCAGAAATGTCGCGCGCTCTGACAGAGGTGCTGATACCTCCAGCCGCGGTGCTGGACCCATTGCCGACCAAAGTGAGGGGGGAATGATGCGCGCGCCGATGCGACTGCTCTCACTCTCCACCCACGTCAGGCGGGTCGGATCGAGCGCTTGCAATGCGGCTGCAAGTTGGGATTCAAACGCCTTCTGAGAGGGCTGTGGCGCATCAAGGGCTCCGAAAAGGGAGCCGCGATGCCCTGCCAACCCTTCGAGATCGAGAATTTGCGCCCCAGCTGCGCGCAGGTGATGGAGCAAAGCGGTTTTGCCAGTACCCGTTCCCCCTTCGATCAACTGGATGCGGTGCGGCAGTGGAGTGTCATAGAGCGCGGCAGTTACCATTCGACGGTAACTGCGGTAACCGCCCGTCATCAGATGTACGCGCCAGCCGACCTGATCAAGAATGGTTGCAAACGCGTTCGACCGCTGCCCGCCACGCCAACAATACACAAGTGGTTGCCACGCACCGGATATATCAGCCAACGGGCCTTCCAGATGCCGCGCTGTATTGCGCGCCACCAGTGCGGCCCCAATCTTGCGCGCTAGAAACGGGCTTTGCTGAGTGTAGATCGTCCCGACATGCGCGCGCTCTTCATCGGAAAGGACAGGCAGGTTTATTGAGCCGGGCAGATGGTCCTCGGCATATTCGGAGGGTGAACGCACGTCAATTACAGCGTCGACACCAATCGCAGAAATCATTTCGAGCGAGGAAAGGCTGTGAGGTGTCATTGTTTCCCCCTGAAGACAGCAAGCCTCTGTCATACTGCTTTCGACTCGTGCGTCCAGTCAAATCGGGCGACACAGCGCTGCTATTTTTCAAGCGTTATAGATTGAAGCGCGGATGCAGGACGTACTTTGGGTGTCTAGGATTGGCGATCAGAGGCTGCAAATGGATTCGCCACGATCATTTTTCTGGGATGAACGGTGGTAGAACGCTAAAAACAAAAAAAGGCGGGCCGAAAATCATATCGGTCCGCCCTTCATCTTGTCTGTCGATTTAAACGATGGTCGCTTCAGTCGCAGCGCGCAATTCATCCTCAGTCACGCCATCGGCGCATTCGACGATTTTCAGGCCACCCTCGACCACGTCCAGCACGCCGAGGTTGGTGATGATGCGGTCGACGACTTTTTGACCCGTCAGCGGCAAGGTGCAGTCTTTGAGAACTTTGCTGACGCCATGCTTGTTGGTGTGGTCCATGACCACGACCACACGGCCCACGCCTGCGACCAGATCCATCGCCCCGCCCATCCCTTTGACCAGCTTGCCGGGAATCATCCAGTTTGCCAGATCGCCGTTCTCGGCTACTTCCATCGCACCCAAAATCGCCATTGCGATCTTACCGCCCCGGATCATGCCAAAGCTTTGCGCGCTGTCGAAATAGGCGGTTTGTGGCAGCTCGGTAATGGTCTGTTTGCCCGCGTTGATCAGGTCTGCGTCCTCGTCCCCTTCAATCGGGAAAGGGCCCATGCCCAGCATACCATTCTCTGATTGTAGCGTTACTTCAACACCTTCGGGTATGTAGTTGGACACCAGCGTCGGGATGCCGATACCGAGGTTCACGTACCAGCCGTCTTGCAGCTCGAGTGCGGCGCGTGCCGCCATTTGATTACGATCCCACATGATTTATGCCTTCCGTACTGTGCGCTGTTCGATGCGCTTTTCATGGTCACCCTGAACGATGCGGTGCACATAGATGCCAGGCAAATGGATGCTGTCGGGGTCAAGCGAGCCTGTCGGCACGATCTCTTCGACCTCCACAATGCAGACCTTGCCGCACATGGCAGCGGGCGGGTTGAAGTTGCGCGCGGTTTTGCGGAACACGAGGTTGCCGGTGGCGTCCGCTTTCCATGCCTTCACGATGGCCAGATCGGCAAAGATGCCTTCCTCCATGATGTAGGTCTCTGGCGCGCCGTCGGGGCCCGTTGCGAAATCTTTGTGCTCTTTGCCGTCCGCGATCACTGTGCCGACACCGGTTTTGGTGTAGAAGCCCGGAATGCCGCATCCGCCTGCGCGCATGCGCTCGGCCAACGTACCTTGGGGGTTGAATTCAAGCTCAAGCTCGCCCGACAGATACTGGCGCATGAACTCGGCGTTCTCGCCCACGTAGGAGCTGATCATCTTTGAGACCTGCTTGGTCTGCAACAAGATGCCGATGCCAAAATCGTCCACGCCCGCATTGTTAGACGCAAATGTCAGGTCCTTGGTGCCCGCATCCTTGATCGCCTGCAGCAGCAACTCAGGGATGCCGCACAGGCCAAAACCGCCTGACGCGATGAACATGCCGTCGTGCAGCACCCCTTCGAGCGCCTCCGCGGCCGATCCGTATATCTTTTTCATAGTGTACCTTTCGTATTCCAAGGATGTCGCGTGCCCGTGGCCAAGTGTCAGAGGCGTGGCTTTTTCCGCATGTCTTTGAGGCGCGTTCTACCAGTGCAGGCTTTGGTCGTGCAAGGCACCTCCTGCCCAAAGGGTAGATTTCTGCAACGCGAAACATCAAGCGCCTGCGCGCTTAGATGTCAAAAAAGATCGTCTCCTGCGGTCCTTGCAAGTGAATATCAAAGCGGTAGGTGCCATCGGTTTGCTTTTTGGCGAGCAGGGTCGGGATGCGATTTTGATGCTCGATCCGGCTCAGGATGGGGTCTGCGGCATTGGCCTCGGCCTCATCCTCGAAATAGATGCGGGTATGCAGGCCGATGTTAATGCCGCGCGCGACGATCCATGCGGTAATGTGCGGTGCCTGCATGCGGCCATCGGGGAAGGGGACGGAGCCCGGTTTTACGGTCTCAAAGGTGAACTCGCCGGTATCCATATCCCCTGCAGAGCGGCCCCAACCAGTGAAATTGGGATCAGCCGTGCCGCGCGTCTCGTTCGCGGAGGGGAACAAACCTGCCGCGTCAGGTTGCCAGATCTCGATCATCGCATCGCGCAGGGGCGTGCCGGTGCCGTCAAATACGGTGCCCCTAATCGTGATCTCGGTTCCCTGCACAGGGCCTATTTTCAGGGACGTGCCAAGGTCGCCGCCGTACATGTCGAGGCCGGTAAAGTTTGGCGTGCAGCCGATGTGGACATAAGGACCAGCTGTCTGGCTCGGGCTTTCGCGCAGATAATCCAGCTTCTGTACCATGATTAAAGGCCCTCCTTGCGGTTCTCGAAATAAGTCTGGCGGCGGCCACGGATGACCATGTCGAATTTGTATGCGCGGCTGTCCATCGGGACAGTGCGGTTCATATCCAGTGGCGCTGTGAGCGCGTCAATCGCCTCTTGCGTCTTGAGAATTCCGACAATGGGACACAGCTTGATATGCGGATCGCCCTCAAAATACATCTGAGTGATCAGCCGCTGCGCAAAGCCGTGCCCGAAGATCGAAAAGTGGATATGCGCCGGGCGCCAGTCGTTCATGCCATTGGGCCACGGGTAGGGGCCGGGTTGAACGGTTGCGAACTCGTAAGAGCCGTCCTCGTTCGTAATCGTGCGCCCGCAGCCGCCAAAATTGGGGTCGAGCGGGGCGAGATAGCTTTCCTTTTTGTGGCGGTAGCGCCCACCCGCATTGGCCTGCCAGAACTCCAACAACGCACCCGGTACACCGCGCCCGTTCTCGTCCAGCACACGGCCATGCACGATGATGCGTGGGCCAATCGCACTTTCGCCTGTCGCAGCATAATTGTGGATCAGGTCGTTATCCAGTTTTCCGATAAGGTTGTGACCAAAGACGGGGGAGGTCTCTTCACTCAGCGTGGACGGAAAGGACAGCAAAGCGGCCTGCGGGCTGCGCTTGATGCTCGTCTTATAGGGCGGGGTCAGCGCGTCGGGCTGCCACACACGGTCGCGGGGGATATAACCGCCCGACTTGGGAGGGGTGATGCTCATAGGGTGACTCCCATTTCTGCGTAGGTCTGTTTGGCCAGCTTAATGGCATGGTTGGCTTTTGGAACCCCTGCGTAGACTGCCACATGCATGAAGGCTTGCAGCACGTCCTGCGGGCTGGCCCCTGTATTGGCCGTGGCACGCACGTGCATCGGGATTTCCTCGAAATTGCCGGTCGCGGCCAGCAAGGCCAGCGTCAGCATAGAGCGTTCGCGGTGCGCGATGCTGTCATCGGACCACAGCGTGCCCCATGCCCCTTCGGTGATCATGCTTTGGAACGGCTCGTCGAACGCTGATTTGTTCGCCTCGGCGCGGTCCACATGCGCATCCCCAAGGACGGCGCGGCGGGTGGTCATACCCTGTTCAAAACGTGTGCTCATCTCGCAAATTCCTTATCAGTAGGGTAGGCCGACATAGTTTTCCGCCATTGCCTGTTGTGCCGCCTTGTTGGAGCGCAGGAATTCGATCTCGGCCACCTGCATCTTCAGATCAAATTCCGATTGGTCAGGGTATCTGTGCATCAGCGAGGAAAACCACCAGCTGAACCGCTCCGCCTTCCAAACGCGGGCAAGCGCCTTTTGCGAGTAGGTGTCGATGCCTTGCGCGCTGTCGTTCTCATAGAAGTCACGCAGACCGTTGTAGAGGTAGTGCACGTCAGAGGCAGCAGTGTTGAGACCCTTGGCGCCCGTGGGTGGCACGATATGGGCGGCGTCCCCGCACAGGAACAACCGGCCCCAACGCATCGGCTCTGTCACGAACGAGCGCAGCGGAGCGATGGATTTCTCAATGCTCGGCCCCGTCACCAGCTTTTTGGCTTGATCCTCCGGGATGCGGCGTTTGAGTTCTTGCCAGAACGCCGCGTCGGTCCAATCCTCCGGCTTATCGCTGAGCGAGCACTGGATGTAATAGCGGCTCAGATTGTCATTGCGCATAGAGCACAGCGCAAAGCCGCGCGAGGAATTGGCATAGATGAGCTCGTGATTGACAGGCGGTGTCTCGGACAAAATGCCCAGCCAACCAAAGGGATAGACCTTTTCGTATTCTTTACGCACGTCGAGCGGGATTGTTTGGCGGCTCACGCCGTGAAACCCGTCACAGCCCGCAATGAAATCACAATCAAGTCTGCGTGCCTCACCGTCCACAGTGTAGCAGATGTGCGGCGTATCGCTGTCGGCCTCGTGGATCACGACGTCCTCCACGTTGAACTCGATCTTGCCGCCGGCCTTTTCGCGCGCGTCATACAGGTCTCGGGTCACCTCAGTCTGGCCGTAAACCATAACTGGCGTGCCCGTATGCTCGGCGAAATCAACGCGAAACATCTCGTCCCCGTAAGCGATCAGCGTGCCGTCATGGGGCAACCCTTCGGCGTGCAAACGCTCGGCGCATCCGGCTTCTTCCATCAGGCTCACCAATCCTTGCTCCAGAACACCGGCGCGGATGCGGCCCAGCACATAGTCCTTGGTCTTACGTTCCAGCACGACACTCTCGATACCGCGTGTATGTAAAAGCTGCGCCAGCAGCAGGCCGGATGGCCCGCCCCCAATGATTGCGACCTGTGTTTTCATGTCATGCTCCCCGACGATCAGTTTCATATTTGACATGTTTGTATAGGTATTGAAAGTGAGCTATTGGGTAATTTACTTGCCCAAAAAGGAAAGTAAATGGATCGCAGGATCAAGTTTCGCCATCTAGACGCCTTTAGCGCCATTGCCCGCGCGCGCAGCTTTAAGGTGGCGGCGGAGCAGTTGAGCCTGACGCAGCCTGCAATTTCCAAAACCCTCAAAGAGTTAGAGGAGATTTTGGGAGTGGTGGTGATGGAGCGGAGCCGCTCTGGCGTGAGCCTGACGCCTCAGGGAGAGGTATTCTTACATTTTGCCGAGCAAAGTACTGCCGCGCTGCGCCATGGTTTGCGTAGTATTCAGGCGTCGGGCATCGCGGCGGGGCAGTTGAGGGTAGGGGCCTTGCCCAGCGTGGCGTCCTCCTTACTGCCGGATGCCATGACGGCTTTCACTGTCAACAGCCCCGATACGCTGGTGGAGGTACACGAGGGGCCGCACCATGATCTCACTGCGCGGCTCAGAAGCGGTGGCCTTGATCTGGTGGTCGGACGGTTGGGCAAGCCTGACACAATGGTGGGCCTAAGCTTTCAACAGCTCTATTCCGAAGAGGTTGTGGTTGTGACGCGTCCTGACAGTCCTGCTCTGGGCTTGCGGGATTTTTCCGCCCTCGATGCGTTTCGCGTGCTCTATCCGCCGAAAGATTCCGCAATTCGCCCCTTGGTGGCGCGCATGTTGATTGCCCAAGGCGTGCCCCTTTTTCGCAACCGGATTGAGACTGCATCGCCCACATTCGGTCGCACAGTGGTCAGGGCGGACCCTAATACCGTTTGGATCATTAGCGCGGGGGTGGTGGCAAATGACATCGCACAGGGGCACCTTGTGCCGCTCCCTCTTGATATGGCCGCTACCCGCGGTGCGGTAGGAATTATGAGCCGCGCGGAGGAAGTACCTTCGGTGGCAACCCGCGCGTTTGCAAAAGGGCTGCACGAGTTATGTGAGGCACGGGGGCGGGGCGGGGACTGAGCGCTGTGCAAAAAATACTTGCCAAATACCAACATTCTAGGCCAAGGGTTGTGTATAGGTCGGCGATGGCGTCGCCAGCACACTGTGCAAGACCTCAACCCCATTCCTGAACGCCGGGATCTTGCTTTACCGTTTCGCGGTGGGGGAGGTCTTTTGCCCCTTCATCGTGTCACGGTTGCGCTTTTGAAGGAGCCTATGATGGACCGTCCACAGCAGTACCGTTTTCACCAAGGGGATCGCATCCTCCCGTTTGCCGCCGCCGAATACGAGGCGCGTCTCACAATGCTGCGCGCCGACATGGCGGCTACAGGCGTTGATGCCTGCGTCTTCACCTCAATGCACAACGTCGCCTATTACTCCGGCTTTCTCTACTGCGCCTTTGGCCGCCCTTATGCACTGGTCGTGACGCAAACTGATAATGTGACCATGAGCGCGGGCATTGATGCGGCCCAGCCTTGGCGGCGCAGCCACGGTGACAACATCACCTATACCGACTGGCAGCGAAACAACTACTGGCGCGCCATTGAAAGTGTTGCAGGCACGGGAAAGACCGTTGGTTTTGAAGGTGACCATCTCAGCATCACTCAGAAGGGCCTGCTTGATGAGTTCCTCAAGCCCAAGGCGTGCATCGATGTGGCCCCCGCGACCATGCGCCGCCGTATGCACAAATCCCCCACCGAGTTGGACCTGATCCGCGCGGGCGCAAATGTGGCTGACGTGGGCGGCTATGCGATCCACGAGACAGTCAAGGTCGGTGCACGCGAAATCGACGTGGCCATGGCTGGTCGCGATGCGATGGAGTTGGAGATTGCACGCCGCTTTCCAGACTCGGAGATCCGCGACAGTTGGGTCTGGTTCCAGTCTGGCATCAACACGGATGGCGCGCATAACCCCGTCACCACCCGCAAGTTGGAGCGTGGCGATATCCTCAGCCTGAACACCTTCCCGATGATCTCAGGCTATTATACGGCTCTAGAGCGGACGATGTTTGTGGGCGAGGTTGATGACGCTAGCCTTGAAATATGGGAGGCCAATGTCGCGGCCCATGAGTACGGCATGAGCCTGCTGGTGCCGAGGGCCAAATGCTCTGACATTACGCATAAGATCAACGACTTCTTCGCCGAACGTGACCTGTTGCAATACCGGACGTTCGGCTACGGTCACTCCTTTGGCATCCTGTCGCATTACTATGGCCGCGAAGCGGGACTGGAGTTGCGCGAGGATATCGACACGGTGCTTAAGGCCGGGATGGTCATCTCGATGGAGCCGATGCTGACTATTGGGGAAGGAAACCCCGGTGCAGGCGGCTACCGCGAGCATGATATCTTGATCATCAACGAGGACGGCAA
>RCND010000739.1_pt1 | contig 18755 bp, 16 predicted proteins | sample 2041351 | NCBI WGS metagenome assembly RCND01 (sample SAMN09708230, study PRJNA481090) | Marine sediment metagenome, whole genome shotgun sequencing project. | biome: marine sediment; feature: ocean; material: sediment; isolation source: Sewage treatment plant 12B marine sediment (STP12B) ... | reverse complement strand
CGTACTATCTGCATTAAAATTTACGGATTGTGTGTTTACTTTCATGTGTTTGAATTTAGTTTTTTTTTAATGATCACATGCTGTTCGCTATTAATCATCCACTTATGTGATGAAATTTTGAACATGCTCGTCTCATATACTTCCTTTTAGGTTAAACATGCGTGCTAAACGAGATTCGTTTAACACCGATTAATTGGTGTTAAGCCTTAAGCTTAACGTCGATTTCTGGGATGCGATCTAGCATATACTTTTTTTAATTCGGCTATACTATTATGTGTATAAACCTGAGTAGCTGCCAAACTGGTATGTCCTAGAAGTTCTTTTACTGCATTTAAATCTGCACCTTGATTTAATAAGTGTGTCGCAAATGAATGCCTTAATACATGTGGACTACATTTTGATTTTGAAGATACTTCACTAAAGTACTTATTTATTATTCTGTAAACAAGTTTTTCGTAAATTTTAAGCCCTTTTTTTGTTAAAAACAAGGTCTCATCGTCCTCTACTATTGTTAACTGACTTCTATATTCTAGATATTTTTTTAAAGAACTGACCGAAGATTCAATTAAGGGGATATAGCGTTCCTTATTTCGCTTGCCTAATACTTTTAGTTGCTTATTGCTGATATCTAGATCTAACAACGTGATATTTACTAATTCTATACGCCTTATGCCTGTCGCATAAAACAGTTCTATTATTAAATGATTTCTAGCACTTTCAAAATCATTGACTTCTATAGAATTTTCAAGAACGGTCTTAAGTTCTTGTTCTGAAAATGGCAGTTGTGCCTTCTTCCCTACTTTTAGAGCTTTATGTTGTTTTAAAGGATTTACTTTTATGGTTTCCGTTTTTAATAAGAACTTAAAATAGGCGTTTAAGGAAGATACTTTTCTATTAATCGTTCTATTAGAAATACCACTATCCACTAATTCTACGATCCATTGCCTAATTTCTGAATAACCGACCTGAGAGAGCGCTTCTGAATTATGATGCTTATTTAGAAACTCTTGAAATGTTTCAGCATCTCTGATATAAGCCAAACCAGTATGCTGAGAATATTTTTTTTCTAACCATAAATATTCTGAAAATGCTTTAAGACTCATAGGACTTTGTGATGACTATTACTACCAAATAAACCTCAAAATAAATAAATCCGTTTCTTTTTCTTTTTTATTTCAAAAAAACTAGAACTGTTTCCGATAGCCATCGAGATAAGTCTATAATTAGATTTTATCGATCCTAAAAAGAAATAATAATTCAAATTTATTATCAATCCTTATAAAATTCATTTGGTATAACTTCACTAAATATAACTGTTTGTTATAAATAATATTGAGTTTTGAGCAAAAAAATCCCGCACTAATGCAGGATTTAAAATTTTATTGATGCGACTAAACCTTTAGTTTGCTGGCTTGTAACCCTTATCATCAATTACTATTTTAGCAAAATTGAAAATAATTTTCGCTAAAATAATAATTCAACCGACTAAGTTGCTGGCTTGTAATCCTTATCATCAATTACCATTTTAGCGATAATCTCTTTTAAGATTTCAGAAGTACCGCCTCCAATAGGGCCTAAACGACTATCTCTTGCCATACGTGCTAATGGATATTCTTCCATATAACCATAACCTCCTAAAAATTGAAGGCATTGATAAATGACATCATCTGCCATTTTTGTAGATTGTAATTTAGACATCGTCGCTTCTTTTACGACATAGTCTCCCATATCTAAACGTTTTGCGACATAGTAATTAAATTGCTTACAGATTTCCATCTGCGTTTCACAATCTGCATAGGTATGCCTTAAAGCTTGAAATTTATCGATCGTTCTACCAAACGCAGTGCGTTCACTCATATATTGCTTAGCATACTCTAAAGCATATTCTGCTCTAGCATGCGAATTTACGCCCATAATTAAACGTTCTAAAGCAAAATGTTGCATGATATAAGGGAATCCTTCATTCTCTTTACCCATTAAATTAGAAGCAGGAATCGTTACATTATCAAAAGCAATTTCTCCAGTATCTGAAGCTCTCCACCCTAACTTATCTAATTTTGTTGCCGTAATACCAGGTGTATCTCTATCCATTAGAAATATACTGATTCCTTTATTTCCGAGTTCTGGATTTGTTTTAGCCGCAACGATCAAGTAATCACTATAAACACCATTTGTGATAAAGGTCTTGGAACCATTTATAACATAAGTATCTCCCTTTTTAACTGCTGTCGTTCGCATACCAGCGACATCACTTCCTCCAAAAGGCTCCGTAATACAAAGACAACCCACTTGATCACCTGCAATACTATCTACCAAATACTTTTCTTTCATCGCGTCATCACCTTCTTTATTAAGGTGTGTCATTGCTAAATAAGCGTGCGCCCAAATTGCAGCAGCAAATCCGCCAGAATTGATACGTTGTAATTCTTCAAGTAAAATAACCGTATAAAATAAGTCTAAGTCTAATCCACCATATTGTTCGGGATATGCTAAACCAAAGTAACCCATATCACCAAATTTCTTCCAAATGAAACGCTCTATATGACCCGTTTCCTCCCACTTATCAATATGAGGGACTACTTCTTTTTTAAGGAAATCCCTTAAGCTTTCCCTAAATAAATGATGCTCTTCTGTGAAATATAAATTAGACATGTATCGTTGTTTTTTTACAGATGCAAATATAACTTAATTATATCGATCTTTTTGATTGGAAAATCTTCAACTTTTGTTAATTCTTCCATAAAACTAAAGCCATCTCGCAAGGTTCGCTCCTCTATAATATTATTAGCCACTTCATAATCTATATATTGAATTGTGACTAATTCATCTCGTGTTGCTGTATTTAAATTAAACGTAGTAATCGCTCTTGGAGTCTTAACAGTGAAGTCATTTTTTATACGTTCTATGACTTCTGGTGACAACCCATATATTTCAGACAATTGAACATCTGCGATAAAACCACCTTCAAATTTAGTTCTGTATGTAATGATCCGTTCCGATAGTTTTTCACCAACACCATAAATCTTTTTTAACTGACCAGCAGTCGCTTTATTTAAATCTATTTTTTGAGCTAACGTTTTTGGAGTCTTGTTCTTTGAATAGGAATTCTGATATGAATTTACTTTTGGTTTTGGATTAGTCACCCAATCTGGAAATTTAAAATAAGGTGAAATTTTAGCCAATACTGAATCTGACACCTTAGTCACTTGCTGAAACTCTTTTGCGGAATTCACCCATTTATTACCCGCTCTAAATTTATGAAGCCTATCAATCTCTTCATTTGCCATTCCTAATGTATACCCTTTATAATCTGTTATATAATTTGGATTGAACGGATAGATCTTAGGTTTACTCTTTTCAATTTCTACTAATCTTAGCGAATCTAATTCACTTCTAAAAGCATCGAGCTCATTTTGATTTACTGGGGCTTCATCACTTGAAAAATCAGCAAACAGATAAACACATTGGGCAACAACAATAATTAAAAGCAACAAAAAAATCCCACTCCTTTGTTTATTAGAAAACTGGAAATGGGATTTCATATTGTATAGAATGATAAATTATTAAGCTTTTTTAGCCTTTATCGCTTTCATATATTTATTAAGCTCACCTTTTACTTTAGGCGCAAGAATAATTAAACCGATCATATTCGGTACCATCATTGCAAAAATCATTGCATCCGAGAACCCTATTACAGAACCCAAACTAATTGAAGCTCCAATAATTACAAACAAACAAAACAATACTTTATAGGTATACTCCATTTTTTTTGATCTTCCGAATAAATAAGCCCAACCTTGATACCCATAATACGACCAAGAAATCATCGTACTAAATGCAAATAATACCACTGCAATTGTCAACACATAAGGAAACCACGATATAACGGACTCAAATGCACCTGAGGTCAGTAAAATCGCATCAGCATCATTTAAACCTGCATTAGCTGAAGTTACATTTCCTGTGATCACTAAAACCAAAGCGGTCATCGTACACACCACAACAGTGTCAATAAACGGCTCTAGCAAAGCCACCAGACCTTCTGATGCTGCATATTTTGTTTTTACTGCTGAATGCGCTATAGATGCAGAACCAACTCCTGCTTCGTTTGAAAAAGCCGCTCTTCTAAATCCTTGGACTAAAACACCAATAGCACCACCTGCGACACCTTCTGGATTAAAAGCACCATTGTATATTTGTACAAAAGCATCTCCAACCATATCATAATTAGCGAATATCACAAAAAGTGAAGCTGCTACATATATGACAACCATAAACGGTACAATCTTATCTGTAACTTTCGCAATTTTCTTTATACCGCCAATAATTACAATACCTACTAGAATTGCCATTACTAAACCAAATACCCAACGGTATCCATTTATAAATGATTCTTCACCACCAGTCATATGCTCAAATAATTGAGCCGCCTGATTGACTTGAAACATATTACCACCACCAAAAGAACCACCAATTACAAATACAGCAAATACAGCTGCTAAAACTTTTCCTAAACGTGGTAAACCTTTTGATTTTAATCCCTTCGTTAAATAATACATTGGTCCGCCAAAAACAGTTCCATCTTCAGCAATATCTCTGTATTTCACCCCTAATGTACATTCTACAAACTTAGAAGCCATACCAAGAAAGCCAGCTACAATCATCCAAAATGTTGCTCCTGCTCCACCAATGGACACTGCAATTGCAACACCAGCTATATTACCTAAACCTACTGTGGCAGAAAGTGCGGCTGTTAATGCCTGAAAGTGCGACACCTCCCCTTCATGTCCTTCAATAGCCATCGTTTCAATAGCATCTCCTCCCGGCGTAGCATCACCAGCTGCAACTAAGGATTCATGATGATCTAATTCATCATATTTTCCTCTTACAATATTTACAGAGGTAAAAAAGCCTCTAAAATTTATAAAGTTAAAATAGACGGTAAAATAAAGTGCTCCTAAAATTAACGGGAATAACACCCAAAATATTTCTACTCCTCCACCAAAATTAATTTTATAAAAAATTAATTCTACAAACCAGCCTGTAGCATCACCAAAGGCTTTGTCAATCTTTTCATCAACACCCATTTTTTGAGCTTCTTGAGCAAAATTTAACAAGGGTAATAAAAGTGTAAAAAGTGATAGAAGATATTTCTTCATAAGAGTAGTTATTGGTTAGTTTGTTTTTAATAGCCGACAAGATGCTAAAAAAAAATGAGTTTTTAAAGTCTTATTAGTTAAAATGGGCTCTGAGTCTATGCAATATTGTACTCCGAATTCAACTTCTCAATTTGTTCAGGGCGACCCAAAACAATGATTTTAGAACCTGCTATTAATTTAGTATCCGCTTCAGGGTTAACGATATATTCTCCTTTATCATCTTTAAAACCGATGACCGTGCACCCCGTTTTTCTGCGTAAATCTAAATCTTTAATTGTTCTTTCTTCAGACGGATCATAAAGTTGCTCTACTTTAACTTCTTCTATATTAATATTGCTCTCCCCAACGATACCCAAATTATCTATAAACTCAACTAAATCTGGAATTACAACTAAAGACGCCATATGGTCACCACCAATTCTGTCTGGTAAAATAACATTATTAGCTCCTGCTAATTTTAATTTATTATAAGAGGTTTCTTGTGAGGCTCTACTGATTATACACATCTCTTTGTTTATTTGTCTCGCAGAAAGCACTACAAATAAATTATCAGCATCACTTGGTAGCGCGCTGATTAAGGTACTTGCCTTTTCAATACCGGCTTCAAAAAGAACCTCATCTTCATTTGCATTTCCAATAATAAAAGGAATATCTTGTTCTTGAAATTTTTCAATAAGCTCTTTGTCTCTCTCAATAACTACAAAAGGTTTTTCATAGGCTAATAACTTTTTAGCGGCTTGCTTTCCGTTTCGTCCATAGCCACAGATAATAATGTGGTTAGACATAGCATCAATTTTCTTTTGCATTTTCCTTTGTTTTATGTCTTCAAAATTATTTTTACTCAAAATATACTCGGTAATAATGGATATGGCATAACCTACAATAACCACACTGGCCAAGATTAAGAAAATGGTAAATATCTTGGAATTTACATCTAAAGGGTTGACTTCAGCAAATCCAACAGTTGTAATCGTAATTACAGTCATGTATACCGCATCAATCCAAGCGTAACCGGAAATAAAGCGATAGCCAAAAATACCAATACACATGACAATAACTAGTAAAATAATTGCTGTGTATATTTTAGATTTAAAAAGTCTTATTAAAGCGTTATTCATATTATAAGTCGAAAACCGAAGAGCGTTTCGTATATACTATATCCTTAATACGCATCCAAAACGCTAAAAACAAATATAGTGCAAATCCGAAACCAACTGTTACAAAAGTGAGATACATAAAGGACGTTCTTACGATTTTTGCTCTAATCCCCAAACGGTCCGCGATACGCTGACAAACGTAGTAACCTCTCTTTTGAAAATAAAGTAGCAATGCGTAGAAAACATTCATAAGGGCAAGTTACTTATTTTTCACCTAGTAAGCTATTGCCAACGGCACATTGTAGACATTTATTTTTATCGCAGTAATGCAACTTTAATTGCAATAAAGCTTGGGAGTGCAAGGCATTTTTATCAATTGGTTTTAAGTCTAAAAATTTAGAAACAATACCGTTCTTTTCAATTTCAATTTGACTCATAAGTTGAAGCAAATCGTCATTTACAGGTTTCCCATGCATTTTAGCATAGCTAAACTTTAAGGGGATTACGGTATTTATGATTATTAGATCTATAAATGACTTCGTCAATTGCTTTTTAACGCTCTTAGATGTTTTAGAAAATGTGTAATGTGTCGTCCAAAAGTCATTAACTCCAATTTTAAAGAAATCATAACAATCTTTTTTTGTTTTTAGATCTATAATTTTTGAAAACAGATTTTGTTCAAGCGTATAAAGTTTGGCAAATTGCGAAAGCCGTATTGTTGGAAAATTTGGTGGTCTTAATCTAAAAAACTGAAGCGGTAAAACCCCTTGATTTTCGAGTTTAAATTTTTGCTTTAAATAGCTATAACTTTTTTTTAGCGCGATAAAATATCCATCTTGAATATCATCATTAAGCAAATTTGCCTGCCCAAATAATAAAGCCTCCAAATCTATAATATTATTTCTCACTTTTCTAACCACTGAAAAATCAATAGAATTAGCCAAACTCAAAAAAGGCTCACCATTCACTTTAAGTCCAAAATTCTTTAAAAGCATTTTAAACAAAACGGCTTCCCAGTCGTTATTCGAAGTCTTTAATAATTGATGAATAGCCTCAGATTTATCTTCTAAGCGTTCAATATAGAGTCGTTCTAACCAATTATTGAGTAAAAAATCATCAACCTTAGGGAAACTGTTTTCACAATTGATCCAAGATTTAGATTGCATCAATTTTTGATAATTAGCGATTAAACTTTTATCGACATAATGTTTTAGTTCTAAGGTCGGAATTTCAGAATTATCTTTTCTAAAGATTTCGGTATCGTGCTCCCAAACCACATGGAGAATGACATTATCATAGGCTTTATCAACTTCGTGATGATGTACATACCAGTCTGAAGATTTGATATGAATCTCTAAATTACCTGCCCATAATTGATCTTTAATAACGATTTGAGCATTAAAAAAATCGGGCCCAGCATTATGGTTATGCTGTCCAAGTTGTTTTATAGCAACGACATCACCCCTAGTTGTTTTAAGAGAAAACGCAGAAAATGCTTTATACTTCCAGATGTAATGAAGAAAATCTTCTTGCATACACCTAAATTAATAAAATCTTAATTAAAAGTATCTATACCGCCTGTTGTTTTTTGCCACTGTAGAACGTGAGAAGCTTATGCAGTTCGTTTACATTGAATGGTTTACTCACATAACCATTCATTTTATAACGCTTCGTCTTATCACTAACTTCGGATTTAGAAAATGCAGTTAATGCAATAATAGGAATCATAGATTTATCAACATCATCCATTTTCCTTATCGCTCTGGTTGTTTCATAACCATCTAATATTGGCATTTGTAAATCCATTAAAATTAAATCGAAATCTTTTTCTGCATATATATCTAAAAGTTCTTGTCCATTTTTAGCTATTATATACTCTATACGCCATTTGCTAAATAGCTTTGTGAGTAACAAAGCATTAAGACTATTATCTTCTGCCACTAGGACTTTTAAATCTATAGGCTCATTATTTGAAATAAAATCCTTCTTATTTACTAAATCTTCGTTAGAATGTGTGTACGAGATATCAAACCAAAATGTAGAACCTTTACCTTTTTTACTTTCTAGTTGTAAATTACTGTTCTGAATTTTTAAAAGCTCTTTACTGATATACAAACCTAATCCCGAACCACCATAGAGTGTCGATGTCCGGTCACTTGCCTGAACAAAGCTTTTAAATATATCTTTCTGCTTATTATAAGACACACCAATACCTGTATCTGCAACACTAAATCGCATTGTTGTACTGTTTACTTTAGTTTCAATAGCTTCTGCCCTAAACACAATACCACCTTGATGCGTGAATTTAAATGCATTACTTAACAAATTCCTTAAGACTTGAGACAACTTAAGACGATCACCTTTTAACACTGAGGGCATATTACTGTCTATTACAGTATCGAAACTAAGATTTTTATTGGCTGCCGCCTGTTTAAAATGAAGTTGAATATTCTGAATTAATTCTGAAGGATTAAAATCCTCTTCTACGAGTTGTATTTCATCAGATTTAAATTTATTGAGATCTAAAAGGTCGTTAATTAAGGCTAATAAATGTTCGCTAGAATATTTTAAAACTTGAAGGTTCTCTAACTGTTCAGGTAAGAATTTCTCCATTAACAAAATATCTGACATGCCAATTACAGCATTTAAAGGAGTTCTAATTTCATGAGACATGGTGGATAAAAACTCATCTTTAGTTTTGTTGGCTTGATTTAATTGAATCTCAGTCTCTTTCAGTTGAGTTACATCTGTCATTGTACCAATAGTGCCATTAGCTATACCTTCGTCATCATGAGTAAGCACTAGTCTTAATTGAATCCAAATCTTTTCGCCTGTCGGTTTAAAGAATTTAAACAATGTTGCATAATCTTTCTGCTCCTGGCTTAAAAATTCATTAATTCTAATTTTTTCCTTATTATTGATACCAACAAGTAAATCTCTATAATTTTTATTGAGCGCCATATTTCTTGGCGACCCAAATAAATCTTCCCAAGCTTTATTGAGATATTTAAAAGTACCATTCATATCTGTTTTAAAAATGACACCTTCAATAGTATTTACAATAGTATCTAATTTGTACTCTGCATTATGGACTTCAGATTTTAAAGATTTATTTACTTTATAAAGTTCATTAGAACTTTCTTCTAAGATTAATTCAATGTGCTTGACGTCGTCATCAAAACTCTTGTAAGCATCATTTACAGCATCAAAAAAGTCTTTAAACTTATCTAAGTCTTCAGCATTAAATCCACTGTTGCGTATTTGCCTGCGCAACAGTCTATGTTTATTAAATTCTAACATTCTGATAGTGTTGTTATGGTCATGGTTTGATTATGTAATTCACAAGGCGAAAACTCTCCAAAAGGAGCAATTTCACCATAAGAATAGAAGCCTGTGATTTTAGTATGTTGGCCTACCGTTTCTTTTACGACCTCAACCTCTTCCTCTACGGACTGTTTTAGCACTAATCTGCGACCTACACAACTTATCAAAATAGCTAATTCTGCACTTTCTTTTGTAGCGGAAAATGCGTTTTTTGCTGAATCTTCAGCACCACCAATGAGGCGATCTACATTTGCTTTCATAAGACGAACATAAGCGCTTTCTGGTATATTACCAGCAAAGGTTAAACTTTGATCTTCTTCACTAACACTCAAAATAGTTCTAACCACTGGAGTATCGTGTTCATTCACGCGCATATTTAAAGGAAATAACAAACCAGAACTTGGCAAGTTTTTAGCATTATCCCCTAAAAACGATTTGTATAATTCTAATGCAGGCAAGCCATCTAGCTCGTATAATACATTTTTATCAGATTTTGTAACAAGTCGGTCCATACCAAAACTATCCCATCCGCTCTTAGAACTGTAACCTATTTTTAATTGATCGCCATAAAAACCTAATCCTACAATTATTCGATCCGTTATCGTATTGTTAGCAATAACAAAAGTTTCATTAAAATTCGCTCCATCTCCAGCTAAACCGCCAGTAATGCTAGTCTCTGGCAATATGCTCTTTAGTCCTGAAACTAAATCCGCTCCATTTACATTAAGACCATCACTAAAAACTAAAACATGACTAAGATCCTTGGAATCTAATTGGTGCGCTAAAGTCATTCCGGCATCAAAACTAGCGTCCATTGACTTTACATCTACTTCGACCAATTTATGATTAACTTTTTCAAGCTGAATTGCGGTTAACGCCACCGAACTATCAGAGACCGTAATACCAGATATTTCGCCTGCTGTAGAACAACCAACAATTGTAGCATTGGGATAAAGACCTTTTAATTCGCCGACCAACGTCTTTTTTTCTTTAAACAATGGAGAAACAAAAAGTAATAATATACTAGGTACAATCTTAATCTCAGTTATAGATTGAGCCCATGTCTTCTCGTTTAGAGAAAATTGCTCTACTTTCATCGCTATTTAGGTTTAGATTTGAGTAAAAATACACTTTATCGATTATATATGCATTTCGTCTAATATATATCAAATTTACGACATAACAAAAATTTATTTTCAATCCTCTGTAAAACAAGAGCTTAATCATAAATATTTAACCCTTAATATGAGTGATTTTGTATGTTGAGAAGATAAAAACTAATCATAAAGCTATTTGTAGTCTTCGGATTTTCGACTACGTATTACTTACTCTGACGTTAGCATGATATTAAAAGTGATTTCCAAAAATGGTGAGCCCTACTTTTTCGTATTAACAGCATGAAGAAAAACAGTTAGATTTATACATACTAAAGCTGAAAATTTAATTCTCAGTATAGATTATACTGGGGCCTATTTTGAATTATATGCCAGTAATCATGGCAAGAGCACAAATGCATTTGTAGATTTTGAGTGGATTATCCAAAACAACCATATAAAATTATAAAGCGGTCATCAGTATTCCTTAGATGATCTATACTGTTTCGGTCAACTCTAAAACGTCATAAGTTTATAGGGCGACAGATTCAATTTAAATTTATGATTTATTCTAAATAACATCAGTATCCGATAAACACATACCGATAAGAATGGTGATGTAATTTCTGATATCTGTATTTAAAGTAATCGAAAGCCCTCACTAATGTTAAACATGTTTCAATACCCAAAGCTCTACTTCCTCAGTCTTACGCCAATGTAGGTCGCGTTTTGTTTTTTCAGAAGCCCTTTTGACGTTTTTCTTAAAACACTGTTCTAATTGAAAGCGCCCACCTTCGGCTATTTCTTGTTCTATAGGATGCAATTGGGATAAACCTGTGATTTGCGCTAAATTCGAGAAGATGAGTACCAATTGACCATCTGGCAAAAGCATGTCTTTTGCAGCTTCAAAGAAATCTGGAAATAAGGTTTTATTATAATAAATCGCTTCATCGAGGTTCTCTGCATGACGCGATTCTGGTAACCAAGGTGGATTGAACACAATAAGTTCGGTCTGATTTTTCCACTTTCCAAAAAGAGATCCAAAATCTAATTCAATTTTTCGAGAAAGCTTGGTATCACCCATAGATTCTGTTAAGCCTATAATAGCATTAGGGTTGGTATCCGTTCCAAATACTTTTTGAAACCCATGCTTAATCAATTGCAGAGCCAACACTCCACTCCCAAAACCGACATCTATAGCTGTCTTTTTTGGGCCTGTGTAACGTTTTAACCAATTATCAAATAATTCTAAATGCTCAAAACGTGTCGGAAAATATGTCCCATAATACGGATGAATTTTATTCCGCAGTACCGGTACTGAAATACCATTGTCGTACCATTGCCATGCACTATTTAAACCTTGTACTTGAGGAAAAGATAATACAAAATCACTAGTCTCAGGATAGAGCTTTGCAAACCAACCAATAGCTGGTGCTTTTTTAACTAGCAATTGGTGATCTTCTATTTCTATTAAAATAAGATTAGAAAGTTTATGATATGCAGCGCGGTATTCACGTTGCTCTTTAAACGTCTTATTCGGTAATTTTTTATTGAGATGGCGTTGTAACTCCTTAAGAAGTACAGATCCATTATTATAAAATTCCGTAATTAAAACCGGATCACCAGCTTCTAAAGATTTAATAGTAAGATCGATATCTACTCCGCGATTAAACGTCGCTAGTTCCTTTTGAGGTGAAATTGGTTGTGGCTTATTAGCGATTATATCGGTCATTGGAAACGTATCTTAATTTTTGGCGAAGGTAGGCATTTGGTTCTGCAACTCGAATGTCTTATCGGATAATAAAAATTGAAACGTCATTACAAGTATACGCGACGAAGTCGCCGCACTAATTAAACCCAACGAACAGATGGCGTCACTGCATTCGCAATTAAGCAGAAACAAAAATTCCCGAGTATTACTCAGGAATTTTTGTTTTATAAATAAGACTACCAATTTAAAAGGAATTTAATCGATATAACCCATGCTGCGCATCCAATCGTCATTAAACATTTTGCCAACATAACGGCTTCCATGATCATGGAATAGCACAACCACAACATCATCAGGTCCAAAATGTTCTTTTAATTGCAATACGCCTTTTATGGCTGAACCAGCAGAGTTTCCTAAAAACATGCCTTCTTCTTTAGCTAGGCGTTGTGTATAAACGGCGCCATCTTTATCGGTAACCTTGGTAAAACCATCAATAACACCAAAGTTAACGTTGCCTGGTAAAATATCTTCACCAATACCCTCAGTCACGTAAGGGTAGATTTCATTTTCATCAAAAATACCAGTTTCATGATATTTTTTAAATACCGAACCATACGTATCAACTCCCCAAATTTTGATGTTAGGGTTTTTCATTTTTAAATAACTACCAACACCCGAAATAGTACCTCCTGTGCCTACACCTACCACAAAATGGGTCACCTTTCCACCTGTTTGTTCCCAAATTTCTGGTCCTGTACTCATAAAATGAGCTTTACAATTACTCGGGTTATCGTATTGGTTCACATACCAAGAATTAGGCGTCTCTTCTCCCAAACGCTTAGATACAGAATAATAACTACGAGGATCTGTAGGTTCTACCGCTGTTGGACAAACAATAACCTCAGCACCAACAGCTTTAAGAATATCTACCTTTTCTTTAGATTGCTTGTCTGCCATTACAAAAATACACTTGTACCCTTTTATTATGGCGGCTAACGCTAAGCCCATTCCAGTATTTCCAGAAGTGCCCTCTATAATAGTACCGCCTGGTTTTAGTCGTCCATCTGCCTCAGCATCGTCAATCATCTGCAAAGCCATACGGTCTTTTACCGAATTCCCTGGGTTAAACGTTTCGTATTTAGCAAGCACTAAACATGGTAAATCTTCCACGAGTTTATTCAACTTCACTAAGGGTGTGTTTCCTATTGTACCGAGTATATTTTCTGCGTAATTCATTTCAATTCATTGTTGTTTTTAAAGGTGAAATATGTCCTCCCTTAAACTATTTCCGTTATGACTGAGCTTTTTTTCAGCCACTCGTTTCATGTGTTTATATTTATTGTCTTACAATGGTCACATGTTGTTCGCTATTAATCATTCCTTTGTGTGATAAAGTTTAGAACATGCTCGTTTCATAATTATATTTTGCGGTGCAAAAATAAGTGAAAAGTTAAAAGTATAAGGTTAAAAGTAAGTTATGTTTTTTTTTAAGGCTGTGACCCTTTAGCTTATAGCCCTTAGCTATTAGCGTGTTTCTGAAAATAATTTGGTGAAGCTAAGACCTAATCAAACCGAATAGCCTTTACTGGCGAAATCCTAGAGATAATAACTGAGGGAATTAATAACATTAATAAGCAAGCCACAAAGGTACCGAGATTTAGCAATACGATATAGTCCCAGCTAATGTAAACAGGCGCTTCACTTACATAATATGTATCTGGATTCAATGGAAATAACTTAAAATACTTTTGAGCAAAGAGTAAACCCAAACCAATAGTATTTCCCCAAAGTAATCCAAGACCAATTAGATATGAAGCGTTGTATAGGAATACTTTTCTTATGGTCCAGTTAGAACTGCCTAAAGCTTTTAAAATTCCAATCATGCTGGTACGCTCTAAAATAAGCACTAATAAGGCGGTAATCATATTAATACCAGCTACGAGTATCATTATGGCAATAATGCCATAGGTATTATTATCAAAAATTTTAATCCACTCAAAAACCGTTCGATGTTTTTTAGTAATTGGTGTGGCATTTAACTTAGAAGACGTGCTTCGATATACTTGCTTAGTGACGTCTTCAAGTTTAGAGAAATCTTCTATAAAAACTTCAAAAGTACCTACTTGACCTGCTTCCCATTTATTGAGACGTTGAATATGTCTTAAATCAGCAATACAAAATTTCTCATCTAATTCTTGAAAGCCAGAATTAAAAATACCTACAATTTCAAAATTTATGATTCGCGGTAGTTTATTTAATTGTTCACCAAATAAAGTTTGAAATTTGTCTCCAACTTTAAAGCCTAAGCGGTTGGCTAAATATTTTGAAATCAAAATTTCTTCGTTTCGTTTTTTGGTAAAATCGGGTAACCGACCCTCGACTAAAAACTCTTCGAAATACTCCCAATTGTAATCTGAGCCTACCCCTTTCACTACAACTCCTTCAAAATCAGTTTCGGTTCTAATCACAGCAAACTTAGAAGCAACCCCTTGGACGTATTTAACTCCTTCTATAGAACGGAACTCTGGATAGAACTCGTCATCAAATGAAATAGGTACTTGAGATTCGTCTGAAGTATTCGTATCGTAATTGGTAATTTCTATATGACCATTAAAGGCCACCACCTTTTCTCTAATTTTTTGTTGTAAGCCAAAACCTGTAGCGATAGCAATAAGCATCACGATGACACCAATAGCTATCGCGGCAATACCAATTTTAATTATTGGTGCTGAAACACTACTTTTATACGTTTTATTACCAATAATACGTTTAGCTATAAACAACTCAAAATTCAAACCGATCTATGTGTTTTAAGATTTTCAAAAATACAGTTTTATTCCCGATAATTATCGGGATCGTCTTAGTACTGATTTCTTGTGGGAATCTAGTGAAGGCCGAAGTTGCAAGCTCTGAAATTAATAATACAACTCGTTATGAGATTCTGAATCAAGTTCAGGATGACAAACCTATTATCGTAGGTGCCAACAGAACGGAACACTACCTCCCTTTATTACAAGGCAAACGTATTGGTGTTGTTGGTAATCAATCTTCTGTAATTTTTAAAGACCCTAATCATAGTACTTACACACACCTTATCGATTCTTTGCTACAATTAAATATTAATATTGTAACCGTATTTTCACCTGAACATGGTTTTAGAGGCAATGCCGATGCTGGCGAATTAGTAAAGGATGGCATAGATCATAAAACAGGTTTACCTATTATTTCACTTTATGGAGATCATAAAAAACCTAAACTGCAACGCTTAAAGCGTGTTGGTAAATTAGAACAAGAAGGTGCGGCAATTGATTTTATGATTTTTGATTTGCAAGATGTTGGCGCACGCTTCTATACCTATATTTCTACATTACACTATGTGATGGAAGCTTGTGCTGAAGCTAATATTCCTTTGTTAATTTTAGATCGTCCAAATCCGAACGGACATTATGTTGATGGTCCCGTATTAGAAAAAGCTTACAAAAGTTATGTTGGTATGCATCCGATACCTGTTGTACACGGCATGACTATTGGCGAATATGCTCAGATGATAAATGGCGAAGCTTGGCTAAAAGACGGCATACAATGCGAGTTGAAAATAATTGCTACAGAAAATTACACACATCAATCTACTTATAATTTACCGATAAAGCCATCCCCTAATTTACCAAACGCGAAAGCTGTAAATCTATATCCTAGTTTGTGTTTTTTTGAAGGCACAAATGTTAGTATTGGACGAGGCAGTGATAAACAATTTCAGGTTGTTGGCTCTCCTTTTTTCAGTTTAAAAGCACATCCATTTGAGTTCACTCCGCAGCCCAATGAAGGTGCTAAGTATCCAAAACATGAAGCTAAAGTTTGCCATGGCTATAATTTATCTCAGTATAAAAGATTAGATGCTCTAAACTTAAGTTGGCTGATTGAATTTTACAAAGCAAATCAGCAACATGCCCCTAAGGAGACTTATTTCAATAATTTCTTCACCAAGCTGGCAGGAACAAAAAAATTACAACAACAAATAGAATCTGGTTTAACCGAATCTGAAATAAAAGCAAGTTGGCAAAAAGATTTAGACGCTTTTAAAAAGGTGCGTGCGAAGTATTTAATTTACGATTAATCTATTTATCTTTTGTAAGATTAAACTTAAGGATTCAATAGGGGGAAATACTAGTATTTTATTTAATAAATGACTTCAACCTTAGACTTAGCGATTTCAACTCTTTCAAGATAGCATAGTGCGCTTATACCTAAAGCGTGAAACTTAATAAAACTAAGAGTACTAAAACGAGACAGATACGGATTAAATTTTTCAACGCAACGAGGACTTAAGTTAAACATTCGTGTTTTAACCCAACAATAATTAATTAATCCATTCTAAACATAACTATTTTCATCTAAAAAACAATATAACATCCCTCAACTGCAAAAACATTCGAGTAACAGCTTATTTGTATTGCTAACTATATAGATACGTAATTTTCGTCTTTTAAACGTTTTATCAGCTGATTTGGGTCATCGGTTCTAATGCGATCGACCTTCCAAATTATCATTTGCTATAAAACGCTTTCTTAGTTAAAAGTCCAAGGAATAATCGAAAACTTGCAGCTTACAATTAGAATAAGTAAAAGAACCTATAAACTATTTCTCAATTTCTGAGGAAAGCGTTGGTTTTTCATACTTCTGAAAGGGTTGTTTCAGTAATTCTTTAATACTGCTGTTTTTTGTTTCATCTGGAAACACATCGACACCGTAAACCAAGTCCTCTCGATCCATATAAATATAAGTCCCAAACAAACGATCCCAAACACTAAAGATGTTACCGTAATTAGAATCTGTATATGGTAATCTATAATGATGGTGGGTTTTGTGCATGTCTGGAGAAATAATAAAATAGCTAAGCGCCTTATCTAATCCTTTAGGTAATTTAATATTAGCATGCGTAAATTGTGTAAACACTAAGGACAGCGCCTGGTATAACATCACCAAAGCAATTGGAGTACCAACTACAAAAACACCAAGTAGTGTAAATGTAAACCGAATAACACTTTCTATGGGATGATGTCTGTTCGCTGTTGTTGTATCTACCTTGTGATCCGTGTGATGCACCAAATGCACCATCCAAAGTGGTTTTATTTTATGCTCAACAAAATGCGCTAAGTAGGCCCCAAAAAAATCGAGAAGAAACACGCCTAAAAACGCATATAACCCTAAAGGCATTTGTGGCAACCAATTTATAATTCCGAAATCATTTGCCTTTACCCAATCGGCAGAACCGAGTAACAGCCATGCGAGACCAAAATTTATAATTATTGTGGTCAGGGTAAAAAACAGGTTGGGAATAGCATGTTTCCACTTTTTATATTTAAATCGAAATAATGGTAAACCGCCTTCCAATAGCCAGAAAAAAGTAAGACCACCAATTAAGATTAGACTGCGATGAGACGAAGGAATGGTTTCGAAATACGTAATTAAGGTTTCCATAATTAGTGTTCATATGAATATTCACCGAGCAAATTAATAATATTATTGCCATTATCACTATAGACTTTAATAATTAAAGTGGTTTCGGTAAGCTCTATTATTTCTCTTTTCAAATTAGGATTTGGCAATTCAAAATCAGTAAGGTTAGTACCATCTATGATTAATTCGCGCGTCAGGTTATTAGGGTTATAAAAATCACCACTTATGGAATACGTTCCTGTGAATTTAAAGGTATCTGGTTCTGGATCCTCACAATCAACAGCAGCAGAACTAAAACTTTCATATGTGCCATTGGCATTGAGCAACAAACTATTTTGTTCTGGACATAAACCTACACGATACCATTGCCCATGTAATAAATTTAAATCAAGATTCGTAGCGTTGTCATCATCGGACGAGCAGTTGAATAGCACAAGTGCTAATAAAACGACTATTCCCTTTTTTATCAATTTTGTTGCCACCTCTAAGAGTTCAAATTAATAAGCATCGCTGCTTTCTTTAACTTTACTGAAGAAAATTTAGCTTTCCACAATTCGGCATTTTTCTCATCCTTTAAAATACTATAAGCTGTGTAATACAAAAAGGCTATAACGCGCTTATTACTATTTTCGATATCTTGTGCATCCATTCTATTGAGTTGTCTCAATACTTTTTTAGGACGTTCTAAAATTAAATATTCCTGAATTTTCAAAAGCTCCGCTCTTTGCTTTAAAATCAGTTTTTCCTCTTCTGCATAAGAATCTACTAATCTTACTGCTTCATCTAAATAGATATTAGATAAATGAATAATTTCTAGTCTAATACTCCTGCGAGAGTACAATGCATAGTCTAAATATTTTGCGGCTAAATAATAGGCTGAATAGAAACTCTTTTCTTTTTTATACCCTATTAG